>Ga0209474_10000134_pt1 | contig 88035 bp, 74 predicted proteins | sample GraSoiAngelo_145_FD_185902 | JGI IMG/M metagenome (GOLD analysis project Ga0209474, IMG submission 185902) | Grasslands soil microbial communities from the Angelo Coastal Reserve, California, USA - 14_1009_05_20cm (SPAdes) (version 2) | ecosystem: Environmental > Terrestrial > Soil > Grasslands...
GCAGCCGAGCGCCCTGCGCGCCCTCGAATTCCACCGGATCGTCGAGGCCGTCGAGGGCTTCGCGCTCACGCCCATGGGCGCCGAGCGCCTGGCGCGGATGCAGCCGTCCACCGACGCGCGCCACGTCGCGCAGCTGCTAGCCGCGACCACCGAGACGACGCGCTACGTGGCGGCGCACGGCGTCTTCCCGCTGCGGGCGTCCGCCGAGCTGCCGCAGATTCTCGCCGCGCTCGCCGTCGAAGGCCGCGCGCTCGAAGCGCCGCGCCTCCTCGCGCTCGCGAGCTTCCTCGACTCGATCGACGAGTCGCGCGCCGCGATCCGCCGGGCGCCCGGCGCGTTTCCGCTGCTCGAAGCGGCGAGCGGCGGCGCCGCCTCGTTCAAGGGCGAGACGGCGCAGACGCGCGACAAGATCGATCCGTCGGGCGACGTGGTCGATCACGCGAGCCCGGATCTGCGGATGATTCGCGACCGCCTCCGCAAGCAGCGCTCGCGCCTGCGGACGACGCTCGAGTCGTACCTGCGCGGCAAGGAGACGGCGAAGTACCTGCAGGATCAGGTCGTCACCGAGCGCAACGGCCGCTACGTCCTCGTCGTGAAGGCCGAGCACCGCAGCGGGATCCCGGGCATCGTCCACGGCACGTCGACGAGCGGCGCGAGCCTCTTTCTCGAGCCGCTCAGCACCGTCGAGATCAACAACGACATCGTCGCGCTCGAGGAGCAGGAGTTCGAGGAGGTGCGGCGGATTCTGCTCGCGCTCACCGACGCGTTTCGCGCGCGCGCCGGCGACATGTCGCGGACGATCGACGCGGCAACCGAGCTCGACGTCCTGCAGGCGCGCGCGCGCTACTCGGACTCGATCGACGGGATCGAGCCGGCGCTCTCGACCGACGGCGCCTTCGAGCTGCAGGCGGCGCGGCACCCCCTCGTGAAGAACGCGGTGCCGGTGACGATCAAGGTGATCCCGCCGGCGACCGTGCTGCTCGTCACCGGTCCGAACACCGGCGGCAAGACGGTCGCGCTGAAGACCGCGGGCCTCTTCGCGCTCATGGCGCAGTCGGGGCTGCGCATTCCGGCGGCCGACGGCTCGCGCCTTCCGGTCTTCCGCTCGCTCTTCGCCGACATCGGCGACGAGCAGTCGATCGAGGCGAGCCTCAGCACGTTCTCCGCGCACATCACGAACATCGCGTCGATGGACCGCGCCCTCGCGACGCCGGCGCTCGTGCTCTTCGACGAAGTCGGCTCGGGCACGGATCCGATCGAAGGCGGCGCGCTGGGCGTCGCGATCGTCGATCGCTTCCGCCGCCGCGGCGCGACGGTGATCGCGACGAGCCACTACGACGCGCTCAAGACGTACGCGTCGACGACCGAAGGCGTGGCGAGCGCGGCGTTCGGCTTCGATGCCGACACATTCGCGCCGACCTATCAGCTGCTGTACGGCACGCCGGGCCGCAGCCTCGCGCTGGAGATCGCGAGCCGGCTCGGGCTGAACCCGGAGGTGGTCGCCGCGGCGCGCGAGAACCTCAGCGCGCGCGAGGCGCAGCTCGCCGAGCACCTCGCGAAGATCGATCGCGACATGCGCGACCTCGAGCACGAGCGGCGTATCGTCGCGAAAGAGCGCGAGACGCTGAGCGAGGCCGACGGCCGCATGCGCCACCGCGAGGAGACGCTCCGCCAGCGCGAAGAGGGCTTCCGGCGCCGGCTCACCGACGAGCTCGACGCGCAGGTGCGCCAGGCGCGCAAAGAGATCGACGACGTCATCGCGGATCTGAAAGCGCGCGCCGCGGCGATCGCCGCCGCGCCGCGCCTCGTGTCCACCGGCGAGACCGGCGCCGCGCGCGGCGACGCGCGCGCGGCCATCGACGACGTCGCGAAGCGGATTCTCGCCGGCGAAGGCGCCGCGCATCAGCCGGCGGCCGACGGCCATCAGCCGTCGGCGAGCACCGCGGCGGCCGCCGTTGTCGCCGTCGGCGACCGCGTGATCGTCGGCGGCCTCGGGCTCGAGGCGATCGTCACCGCGACGCACGACGGCACGGCGGAGCTCGACGTCCGCGGCAAGCGCATGCGCGCGAGCGTGCGCGATCTGAAGATCATCGCCGGCGGACAGCCGGCGCAGGGCCGAGTGAGAGTGAACGTCGACCTGCAGCCGCGCGAGACGACGACGTCGGATCTCAACGTGATCGGCTGCACGGTGGACGAAGCGATCGCGCGCGCCGAGCGCTTCCTCGACGAATCGCTGCTGACCGATCAGCGCGTCGTGCGGCTGATTCACGGCTACGGGACCGGTCAGCTGAAGCGCGCGCTGACCGGCTTCCTGCAGCAGCACCCGCTCGTCGCCCGCTTCGCGAGCGCGCCGCCCGAGCAGGGCGGGGGAGGCGTGACGGTGGTGGAATTAAAGGAGTAGGAGAAATTAAGAATTCTTGATTGCGTGATGCCACTATTTCCGCAGCAGTTCATCGACGACCTGCGCATGCAGGCGAACATCCTCACCGTCGTCCAGGAGTACGTACCGCTCAAGCGTGCCGGCACGTCGTACAAGGGCAACTGTCCGTTTCACAGCGAGAAGACGCCGTCCTTCGTCGTCCATCCGGACAAAGGCTTCTTCCACTGCTTCGGCTGCGGCGCCGGCGGCGACGTGTTCAAGTTCCTCGAGCTGCACGAGAAGGTCGGCTTTCAGGACGCCGTGCGGATGCTCGCGCAGAAGGTCGGCGTCGCGCTTCCGGAAATGGACGCGGCCTCCGAAGAGGGGCGGCGCGACACTGCGCTGCGCGAGTCGCTGCTGAACGTGCATGAACTCGCCGCCGCGTACTTCCGCGAGCAGCTTGCCGCGCCCTCCGGCGCGCGCGCGCGCGCGCAGCTCGCCGAGCGCGGCCTCTCCGCGGAGACGATCGATCAGCTTGGCCTCGGCTTCGCGCCGAACGCGCGCGACGCGCTCAAGGCGCGCCTCGTGAAGCACGGCTTCAACGAGCCGCTGCTGATTCAAAGCGGCTTGATCGTGCAGCGCGAGAATGCCGACGCCGTCGATCGCTTTCGGAACCGGCTGATGGTCCCGATCTGCCGCGACACCGGATCGGTGATCGCGTTCGGCGGGCGGCAGATGGATGCCGACCAGGGCGGGCCGAAGTACCTGAACTCGCCCGAGACGCCGATCTACTCCAAGAGCCGGACGCTGTACGGCCTGCACCTCACCAAGGCCCTGATTCGGAAAATGGGGTTCGCCGTCCTGGTCGAGGGGTATTTCGATTTCGCGCAGATCTTTCAATCGCAGGCCGCGCCCGCCGTCGCCACGTGCGGCACGGCGCTCACCCCGCAGCAGGCGCACCTGCTCCAGCGTTTCACGTCGAAAGTCGTGTTGAGCTTCGATCCGGACGCCGCCGGCCTGGGGGCGGCGGTCCGCTCCTGCGAGATGCTCGTCGGCGAAGGCTTCACCGTCAACGTCGTCGTGCTGGACCGGGGCGACGATCCCGATACATTCATCAGGAGGCACGGGGGCGACCAGTACCGCGCGCGGCTGCGCAGCTCGCGCCCGTACCTCGAGTACCTGCTGGATCAGGCGGCCGAAGGGGTCGATTTCTCGCACGATGAGAGCCGACGCGGGTTTCTCGGCCGGATGCTGGCCGTGGCCGCCCGGATTCCGGACGCGGCCGCCCGGGATCAGTTCGCCGACCGCCTGGCCCACAAGGCGCGGATTACAGAAGACGTCGTTCGGGCGGAGATTCGCAAGGCCGCCGTCAACCGGAAGACGACCCTCACCGATAGGGAATTGCCTTCGAATGGGCACCTGAAAGACGCTGAAAAAGCGTTGATTTGGGGTTTAATTCACAATACCGCCGAGGCGAGGGAGGCGCTCCGGGAGTTGGAGGAGGCGGATCTGGAGGGGCTGGCCGCCCGCCAGGTTCTCGAGATGGCGCAAAGCCTGCACGACGAGCCGTCGGACCTCTTACCATCGACACTCTTGCAGCGTCTAAGTACAGTGAACGCCCAGCTCGTCGCAAGCATCGCCGCCACGGCCACGTCACTCGCTCCGCCGGGCGCCTGCGCCAGCGCGCTGAAACGGCTCAGGTGCGAACGGGAACGCGCAGCACTTCAACGGGAAATCGACCGGCTCCAACAGCTCGGGGCCGCTCAACACGGGACTGAGATCGATAACTTATGGCAGCGGAAAAAAGACCTACTCCTTCGAATCGAGCAACTGACGTAGGCAGCCCGCACCTCTCCATCGAGGAGAAGTACGACGAGGTCCGGCAGCTCATCAACATCGGCAAGGAGAAAGGCTATCTCCTGTACGACGAGGTGAACGAGCTGCTCCCGTCCGAGATTACGTCTTCGGACGAGCTCGACGATCTCTTCAATACGTTCGGCAGCGCGGGGATCGAGGTCATCGACTCCGATCAGAAGTACCTGCGCGACGACGTCAAGCCGATCGATCGGACGGCCGAGGGCGCCGAAGAGCTGGAGCTCGACCTCACGCCGGGCGCGCTCGACAAGACCAACGATCCCGTCCGCATGTACCTGCGCGAGATGGGGACCGTGCCGCTGCTGACGCGCGAGGGCGAAGTCGAGATCGCGCGGCGCATCGAGCGCGGCAAGCTCGCCGTGATCAAGTCGATCTCCCGGACGCCGCTCATCTCGAAGAAGGTGATCGAGCTCGGCGATCAGCTGCACAGCGGCGAGCGGACGATCCGCGAGCTCGTGATCTTCAACGACGAGGAGATCACGGACGAGCGGATCCAGGAGCGCTCGAAGCAGGTGCAGAAGCAGATCGACGCCGTGCGCAGGACGCGCGCGGTCTACGAGAAGCTCGACGAGAAGCTGCAGGCGACGCCGCGCGGCACGACCACGCGCGACAAGCGGAAGCATCGGCGCGCACGCTGGCAGGCGATGCGCGCGCTCATCGCCGTGTCGAACGCGATCCGCAAGATCGAGTTCACCGAGGCGGTGAAGCGCCGGCTGATCGACGACATGAAGGAAGCCGTCGAGAGCGTGAAGTCGGTGCAGCGCGAGGTGGACGCCTACGATCGCCAGCTCAACCCGAAGAACAAGAAGATCAAGCTGAAGGACGAAGACAAGAAGAACATCCAGAAGCAGATCAAGGAGCAGAAGCTCAAGATCAAGTCGCTCACCGACACGCTCGAGCAGTCGCCCGAGCAGCTGAAGCAGACCCTCGACGTCATCCTGCGTGGCGAGTACCAGGCGGAGATGGCGAAGAAGGAGCTCGTCGAAGCGAACCTGCGGCTCGTCGTGTCGATCGCGAAGAAGTACACCAACCGCGGGCTGCAGTTCCTCGACCTGATTCAGGAGGGCAACATCGGGTTGATGAAGGCGGTCGACAAGTTCGAGTACCGCCGCGGCTACAAGTTCTCGACCTACGCCACGTGGTGGATCCGGCAGGCGATCACGCGCGCGATCGCGGATCAGGCGCGCACGATCCGCATCCCGGTGCACATGATCGAGACGATCAACAAGCTGATTCGCACCTCGCGCGCGCTCGTGCAGGAGCTTGGACGCGAGCCGACCTCGGAGGAAATCGCCAAGCGGATGGACATCCCGGTGTCGAAGGTTCGCAAGGTGCTCAAGATCGCGCAGGAGCCGATCTCCCTCGAGACGCCGATCGGCGAAGAGGAGGATTCGCATCTGGGCGACTTCATCGAAGATCGCCAGGTGGTGTCGCCGGCCGAGGCTGTGATCAATCTGAACCTCAAGGAGCAGACCGAGTCGGTGCTGAAGACGCTGACGCCGCGCGAGGAGAAGGTGATCAAGATGCGCTTCGGCGTCGGCGACGGCAGCGAGCACACGCTCGAGGAAGTCGGCCAGAGCTTCGCGGTCACGCGCGAGCGCATCCGGCAGATCGAGGCGAAGGCGCTCCGCAAGCTGCGGCACCCGTCTCGCTCGCGCAAGCTCCGCGCGTTCCTCGAAGGACGGACGTCGTAGCGCGTGCGGCTTACGGCAGGACGACCGACAAGGTCAGTCCTGCCTTCGCCGCCATCTGAATCGCCCGGCGCGGCCGCGAGCGCTCCCGACCACGACGCGGCGGTCGATCCGCCGGCCCCACCCCCCCCCTCGCCATCGTCACGAACGTTTCGCCGCCGACGACGCCGTTGCCGTAATGGCAAACCGGCTCGCCCGTCGTAATCGTGTCGACGGATGTGGGGCCGCCGAACACCGGCTCGGACGGCCGCACCTGCGCGGCCGGCGCGGCGGGAATCGTCACGACGCCGAAGTCCTTGCCGATGTCGCCGCTCGCCGCCGTCTGGCGCGCGTAGGCGACGGCGCCGAGTTGAACGAGATCGCCGGTGAGCGTGAAGCCGGTCTCGCCGCCGAACGAACAGTTGCTCACGCACAGGCGCACGACGATGCCGGACGAATCGAAGTCGGCGCCGGAGCCGTACGTCGCCGTCGCGCCTTCGGGCAGGAAGCAGGGCCCGGCCGCGCCGAGATAGCGCGCGGCGCCGCCGGCCCAGATGAAGTTCGCGGTGCAGCCGAAGGTCCCGGCGCCCGGGATGTCGATGATGAGGTGCGAACCTGGGCCGATGTTCTGCGCCATCGCCGGCGTGACGAGCGCCGCCGGGATCGTCCGCGTGACATTGGTCATCGGCATCAGATCGAGACGCGGCCGAACCGTGGTCTGCGCGCCAGCGACAGCGGGCGCGACAATCGCGAACGCGATGCTGAAAACAATTCCCGCGCGTCTCGTCGCAGGACTCGTATGCCTGTGACTCTCCCTGGCGCAGAACATCCGGCCGCGGTTCTACGCAGGAAAGCTGCCACTGCAGGCGGCGCGCGCGACGTCAGCTGGTAAACTGATCTGGGCCCATAGCTCAACGGTTAGAGCCGCCGGCTCATAATCGGCTGGTTCCAGGTTCAAGTCCTGGTGGGCCCACCTTCGCTCTCGCTCGCGCTTCGATGAGCGCGAGCTGCGGTTCCGGCAAGCCCACGCGGATTTTCTTGCGAGCGGCATCGTGTGCGTGTTGCGCAGGGACGCCGCCGACGCGTGTATGCGTGCGGCTTCATCGCGCGATCGTCTCCACCTCCGGGCGTGGCGCGCTGGCGCATGTACAATGGTTCGGCTGTGCATGCTGACCTCGAACGCGTGATCGCCCTGCAGCGCCTCGACACCGCCGCCGAGGCGGCGCGCCGGAAGCTGGCGGACGAACCGGAGCACGAGAAAGCGCTCGACGCGCGGCTCGAGGCGGCGAAACAGCGCGTGGCGACCGCCAAGGCGCGGCTCGCGGAGAACCAGAACACGCGCCGCGCGATCGAGAAGGAACTCGCCGTCCACCAGGGGCGGCTCTCGAAGTTCCGCGAGCAGGCGATGGCCGTGAAGACCAACCAGGAGTATCACGCGATCCAGCACGAGATCGCGCACGCGCAGGACCAGATCAAGACGCACGAAGACCGGATGCTCGATCAGATGCTCGAGGCCGACGATCTCGCGGCCGCGGTGAAGAAGGCCGAGGTCGACCTCGCCGCGGAGCAGAAAGCGATCGACGCCGATCGCAAGGCAATGAAGGCCGAGCATACCGACCTCCAATCCTCCCTCGAACGCATCGTCGCCGAGCGGACGGCGATCGTGTCAGCGCTCGACAAGCAGGTGCTCGCGATCTTCGAGCAGATCTCGAAGAAGCGGCACGGCGTGGCCGTCGCCGAAGCCAGGAACGGCATCTGCACGATCTGCCATGTGCGCCTGCGGCCGCAGGTGTTCAACACCGTCCGCCGCAACGAGGAGATCGTGCAGTGCGACACCTGCCAGCGGATCCTCTACTTCGCCGGGCCCGCGGCCGCGTCGGCCGCGGCCTCCGACGCCTCGCCGCAGGCGGCGTCGTAGCCGTGCTCCCGTTCGCGCCGCCGCCGGAGGCGCCGATCGTCGCGTACATCGACGGCGGCGCGCGCGGCAACCCGGGGCCGGCCGGCTACGGCGTGCGCATCGAGGGGGCGGACGGCACGCTCATCGAGGAGTTCGCCGAATCGATTGGCATCGCGACGAACAACATCGCCGAGTACCGCGGCCTCATCGCCGCGCTCGAGTGGGCGAAGCGCCACGGCCCGCGCGCCGTGCACGTGCGGTCGGATTCGCTGCTGCTGGTGCAGCAGATGCTCGGCAACTACAAGGTGAAGAACCCGGGCCTGCAGCCGCTGCACGCGCGGGCGCGGCTGCTCGCGCGCGAGATCGGCGCGGTCACCTTCGAGCACGTCGGGCGGTCGCTGAACGCGCACGCCGATCGGCTCGCCAACACCGCTATGGATGCGGCGTCGGCGAAAGCGTGATCTGCCGGTCGATTTCGGCGGCGAGGTTGCGCGCCTCGTGGAAGCCGGCGCCTTTCACGCGCAGCCGCTCGATCCCTTCCGCGTCGAGCAGCACGTAGGTCGGCGGCTCGCGGACGCCGAACAGCCGCGCGAGCTTGCCGTTCTCGTCCCAGTGCTGCGGCCACGTCATCGCGTTCTTGTCGGTGAAGGTCCGCCACGCGCGGCCGTCGCGATCGCCGCTGATGCCGACGACCACGAACGGGTCGTTCGCGTGAGCTTTCAGCTCTTTCTTCACCGACGGCAGCGCCTTCACGCACGGCGCGCACCAGGTCGTCCAGAAGTCGAGCAGCACGACTTTGCCGCGCAGCGTGTCGAGCGACACCGTCGCGCCGTCGGCGGCGACGAACGAGAAGTCGGGCGCGTAGTTTTCGCGGCCGCGGCGCGGGTTCGCGATGAGCGCCTGCGCCTCCTCGGCCGTCGTGCCGTGCGGCCGGATCTCGATCTCCTTCCGCAGCTCGGCGATCGCTTCATCGTCGCGGCGCTCGGCGATGAGCGCGCGGCCGAGCTCGTAGTGGAGGTCGGCGACGTTCGATTCAGGATCGGCGTCGAGCGCCGCGCGGAATTCGGTCTCGGCGCTCCTCGGATCGCCCGCCGCGGCGCGAACACCTGCCCGCGCACCTTGCGCGCGCGCGCCAGGAGCCGCGTGTTGCCGCCCGCGAGATCGATCGCCGACTGCGCCGCGTCGAGCGCGTTCTTCGTGACCTTCATCCCCTGACAGGCAAGCGCCATCCCGAGGAACGCCTCGGCCGACCTGCGTCCGCGAGCTGGTTCGCGCGTTGATACTGCTTCAGCGCGTTGAAGAACTCGGCCTGCTGCAGGAGCTGGTGGCCTTTCTCCAGCTCCGCATCGATCGTCGGCTGCGCGGACGCAAAGATCGCAAAGAGGGCAAAGGCCGCGAAGAACGCGAAGAACGCAGAGGGAATCCGGTGGTGCATCGCATCGATCGTATCATCGCGATCGCGCGCGGATCGCGGCGGCCATGCGCCCGGCGCCGGCGCCGGCGCGCCGATACGAGCAGAGCTGCGCATGGGTCGCCGAGCACAGCGCAGCTGCGTGAATGTTTCCGGCGGCAACGCCTGCAGCCTCCAGCTGATCGGCAGCGGCACGCCATCCGTCGAACTGCCAGTGCTGCGCGCGGGTGCCGGGCAGGAACCAGCGCGCCATCTCCTCGTCTGTCGCGCCGCTCGCGGCGAAGGCGTCGCGCACGGCGGCGTCCACCTCGTACTTTTGCGCGCAGATTGACGGCCCGATCGCGACGATGACATCTGAGGGGCTGCTGGCGAACGCGTGGGCGAGCGCGCGAACGGCGACGAGCGGCACGCGCGCGGCCAGGCCGCGCCAGCCGGCGTGCGCCGCGGCCACGGCGCCGGTGCGGCGATCGGCCATCAGCAGCGGCACGCAGTCGGCGGTCTGGATCGCCAGCGCGATCGACGGATCGTCGGATGCGACGATGTCGGCGTCTCGAAGCGGCTCGCGCGGCGGCGGATCGCCGCGGCGGCGCACGAGCACCGAGGCGCCGTGGACCTGGTGGACGCGCGCGAGATGAGCGGCGTCGACCGACATCGCGCGCGCGACCTCGAGCCAGCCGGCGTCGCGGTCGTTCGCCGCGCCGCCGAGCATCCACTCCCGCGTCGTGAACAGGTGCATCGCGTGCGGCTCGAGCGCGCGGCACACGAGCGCCGCGCGGCCGTCGTGCCGTCGCCACTCGAAGTCGTCGCCGGGCGCCGGAAGATCCATGGCGGCCATCGTACCCGAGGGAACGCGTGCGGTCGAAGGCGCACTACAATGGCCGGCCTGGGGCACTCGTGCCGAACATCATAGGCATCGGGCTCGACACGACCGACATCGATCGCATCTCCGACACGATCGATCGCTACGGCGACCGCTTTCTCCACCGCATCTTCACCGACGGCGAGATCGCGTACTGCGCGCGGCGCCGCGTGCCGGCGATTCATTTCGCCGGCCGGTTTGCGGCGAAGGAGGCGGCGATGAAGGCGCTCGGGACGGGCCGGTCGCGCGGCGTGCTCTGGCGCGACGTCGAGGTGGTGCGCGTGAGCGGGCCGCCGCAACTGCAGTTGCACGGCGGCGCCGCGCGGCGCTTCGCGGCGATTGGCGGCCGCTCGTCGCTGCTGACGATCACGCACTCCGACGAGCTCGCGATGGCGCAGGTGCTCCTCCTCGGCGACTAGATCCTCCCGGCGCCGTCGGCGACTAGATCCTCCCGGCGCCGTCGGCGCGTGCAACCGGCGTGGTCATTCCGAGGACGCCTTCGCGCGCGCGCGCATCGGCCTTTCGTCGCGTGCGTCGGCAAGCCGCGTGTCCGGTGTGGTTTGCCGTGACGCGGCCCGTTTCGCAGGTTCGGGCACTCCGCTTGATCATCCGGCCGGCGTGAGCGACGAGCCGCGGCGCGAGCGGCTCGGCGAGGAGTGGCCGATGACGATCAAGATCATGCCGAACGACAAAGGGAATCCGCCCGGCAAGCTTGCCGACGCCGAAGTGCATTTCGCCGAGGGGACGCTCGAGGGCTTGAAGCTGATTGGCTTCTCGATCTGGGAGCGACGCGGCGGCGGTGCGGGGCGCAACGTCACATTCCCGGCGCGGAGCTATGCGGTGAACGGCGAGCGGCGCAACTTCGCGCTCCTGCGTCCGATCGCGGACGCGACGGCGCAGGAGAAGCTGCGCGCGCTGATTCTCAACGCGTACCAGGAATACGAGGAGCGTGCGGCGATCCCAACATAGGGCGCCCTGGCGAAGCGTGGCGCGCGCTCGGATTTACTGGACGACCGGGAGGAGGCGCGCGTTTTCCTGCGCGCGCTTCGGCGGGAGCGTCCACTCGGCGCGGAGGCTCTTGGCGAACTCCGCCTCGAAGAACGTCCGCTTCATGCCGCCGTCGATGATGTCCCACGGCAGCATCGCGTCGGCGGTGCGGTCCCGGAAGATAAAGAAGTCGGCGTCGACGCCCGTTTCCGCGACCGCGGCGCGCCAGTTCTGGCCGTTCCGCTCGGCCGCGGCAATCGCTGGCGCGACGCGGCGGTCGCCGAGCGAGAGCAGCGCCTGATAGTAGGAGTGCCGCTCCGACTTGATGTTGAAGTACACGTTGTCGATGCCGGCCATGAGCGAGCGCAGCCGCTTGATTTTGCGGTCGGTCGCCGCCAGGTCCTCCATCGGCAGCCACTGATAGGCCGTGCCCGGCTTCGGGATGAGCGGGTTGACGCTGCCGGTGATCGAGCCGACCCGTCCGCGCGGCTTGGCGTGCTTCAGCATCCGGTCGCGCAGCTGCAGCGTCAGATCGCGGATCGCGACGAGATCCTCGTCGGTCTCGGTGGGGAGGCCAATCATGTAGTACAGCTTCAGGCTCTCGATCCCGTTGGCGAAGATCAGCTCGGCGCTCTCGAGAATTTCGTCGTTCGTGACGGTCTTGTTGATCACGCGCCGCAGGCGATCGGATCCGGTTTCCGGCGCGATCGTGATCGAGCGCTCGCCGCTCTCGCGCAGCATGCGGACAATTGGCGGCGTCAGGTCGTCGAGCCGCAGCGACGCCGGGCTGATGGCGTAGCCGAGCTCGAGAAGCCGCGCGAGGATCCGCTCGATGTCCGGATGATCGCAGAGCGCGATCGACACGAGGCCGACGCGCTTCGAGTACCGGCTGGCCTCTTCAGCGAGCTGCAGGATGCGATCGGTGGGAAAGGCGCGGACGGGCAGATAGTTGTAGCCCGCCCAGCAGAAGCGGCACAGGTTCGCGCAGCCGCGAACCACTTCCACCAGGAACCGCGATCCGAACTCGGTGTCGGGCGTGAAGATCGTGGTCGCTGGCGGATCCACGGCTTCCGTGGTCTTGAGCGCCGCCTTGCGCACCGGCAGCGGCGCGTCGACGCCGGGCCGGACGGCGTAGCCGGCAAGCGTTCCGTCGGCGGCGTACTGCGGCTCGTAGAACGACGGCACGTAGAAGCCCCGCTCGACGGCGAGGCGCCGGAGCAGATCGTCGCGGTCGGACGCCGCCGCAACCGCGCGCCGCAGGCCCGGCACGAGCGCCTCGCCTTCGCCGGCGGCGATCACGTCGGCGAACGGCGCGAGCGGTTCGGGATTCACGAACGTCACCGCGCCACCGACGACGACCAGGGGATGGTCCGGCGATCGATCGGCCGCGTAGCTCGGGATGCCGGCGAGGCGGAGCAGCGTCAGCACGTTCACGTAGTCCCACTCGAACGACACCGAGAAGGCGACGATGTCGAAGTCGCCCACCGGGGTTTGGGACTCGAGCGTGACGAGCGGCGCGCGCGCCGCCGAGAGCGCAGCCAGCTCCTGTTTCGGCGGTAAAAAAAACCGCTCGCAGACGATGTCGTCTTCGGCGTTGAAGAGACGGTAGACCGTCTGGAAGCCGAGGTTCGACATGCCGACCCAGTACGTGTTCGGGAAGGCCAGCGCGATGCGCAGACGGCTGCCGTGCGGCTTGGTGACGTAGCCGACTTCTTTCGCGAGAGTGAGGCGTGCGCGTTCGCGCTGTTCCCAGGAATTCATGCGTGGCGGCGGATCCGGAGCACGGCGCCGGTTTCTCGCCCGACGCAGCCCATGCAGTCCGGCCGCTGGTGCTCAGGCGCCGGCGTTCTCGACTGCCGTGGATCTATCTACTCTACCATCGAGAACGCTCGCCGCCGCGCTGAGCTCTGGGGTATGCCCGAGGGGGCCTCAGCCTTCCTGCCGGCGGAGGAAGGCCGGCACGTCGAAGGCCGAGCTCAGGTCGAAATCGGCATCGGAGCCGGCAGGGGCCTCCTTCTTCGGGCGGATCATGTCGGGAAGATCCAGCGTCGCCGGTATCGGCGAAGCGGGCGCGTGCGCCGGCGCATGACCCGGCGCGCTTGGCGTGTCGGCGCCGGACGACGCGGGTGTGCCCGGGTTGCCGGCGAGGCGCGCGGAGACGGCCGCGGGCGACGCCGCGACTTTCGCGGGCGCCGCATTGCTGCTTCCGCTGCCGGTCAAATCGAGGAGCGGCCGCCTGGCGATCGACAAACCGGAGGCGGCGGCAGCCCCGGAGGACACGACTCTGTCCGCTCGCATCCTCGGCTGATCCCCGTACTGCGTGAGGTCCACCGGCGTGGACGTCTGCGTTCCGAGCGGCCGCGACGCGCTCGGCACGCCGAAGCCGGTCGCGATGACGGTGATCTTCACTTTCCCCTTCAGCGCCGGATCGACGACGGCGCCGAAGATGATGTTGGCATCCTCGTCGGCGGCCTCCTGCACGATGCTGGATGCTTCGCTCACTTCGACGAGCGACAGGTCCGGTCCGCCGGTCACGTTGATGATCACGCCGCGCGCGCCGGTGACGGACGCGCCCTCGAGCAGCGGACTCGAGATCGCGCGGCGCGCCGCTTCCATCGCCCGATCCTGGCCCTCCGCGACGCCGGTGCCCATCATCGCGAGGCCCATGCCCGACATGATCGTCTTCACGTCGGCGAAGTCGAGGTTGATCAGCCCGGGCACGAGGATCAGATCGGAGATCCCCTGAATCGCCTGCCGGAGCACATCGTCGGCGGTGGCGAAGGCCTCGGTCATCGGCGTCGTGCGATCGATGATCGTCAGCAGCCGCTCGTTCGGGATCGTGATGATCGTGTCGACGCAGTCGCGCAGCGCTTCGAGCCCGCGCTCGGCCTGCAGCTGCCGCTTGCGCCCCTCGAACTTGAACGGCTTGGTGACGACGGCGACGGTGAGCGCGCCGAGCTCGCTCGCGAGGCTGGCGATGACGGGCCCGGCGCCGGTGCCGGTGCCGCCGCCGAGCCCCGTCGTGACGAAGATCATGTCGGCGCCGTCGAGCGCCTGGATGATCTTGTCGGTGTCCTCGAGCGCGGCCGCGCGGCCGACGTTCGGATCGGCGCCGGCGCCGAGGCCTTTGGTCAGCTTGCTGCCGATCTGCAGCTTGACGGGCGCGGCGTTCCCGCGCAGCGCCTGCATATCGGTGTTGGCGACGATGAACTCGACGCCCTCGAAGCCGGCCTGCACCATGCGGTTGACGGCGTTGCTGCCGCCGCCGCCGACGCCGATCACCTTGATGTGCGCCGTCTCGATGCCTTCGGCGTCGAGCCGCAGCCTCAGGCGCCGAGCCTCGCGCGCCGCGTCGTCCGTGTAGTCGTCCATGTGTCCTCCAGCGTCCGGGCGGCGATGCCCGGACGGATCTGGTGCGTCGAAGGTCAGAAGAACTCGCGAAACAGTCCCCGCAGCCGGCCGGCCACGCGGACGAGGGCGCCGCCGCCGGCCGCCGCGCGCTCGCTGACAGAATTGCGATGGCCGTAGAGCACGAGGCCGACGCCGGTCGCGAATGTCGGGCTGTTGACGTGATCGGCCAGCCCGCCGACGCCGGCGGGGCAGCCGCGCCGGATCGGCAGATCGAAAATCTGCTCGGCGATTTCCGGCATGCCGTCGAGAATCGCGCCGCCGCCGGTGAGCACGATGCCGGAGTTGAGGCTGCGCTCGTAGCCGGCGCGCCGGATTTCGTCCCACACGAGATGGAAGATCTCCTCGGCGCGCGGCTGCAGGATCTCCGAGAGGATGCGGCGCGCCATCAGCCGCGGCTTCCGGCCCCCGACGCTCGCCACCTCCATCGTGTCGTCTTCGTCGACCATGCCCGAGAGCGCGCAGCCGCACTTGCGCTTGATTTTTTCCGCGTCGGGCACCGGCGTGCGGAGGCCGACCGCGATGTCGTTGGTGAAGTGATCGCCGCCGACGCCGACGACCGCGGTGTGCCAGAGGCTGCCGCGCTCGTAGATCGCGATGTCGGTGGTGCCGCCGCCGATGTCCACCAGCGCGACGCCGAGTTCCTTCTCGTCGTCGGTGAGCACCGACTCGCTCGCGGCGAGCTGCTCGACGATGGTCTCGGCCACGGCGATGCCTGCGCGGTTCACGCACGCGACGATGTTCTGCGTGGAGCTCTGGCTGCCGGTGATGATGTGGACGTTCACCTCGAGGCGCGCGCCCGTCATGCCGACCGGCGCGCCGATGCCGTCCTGCTCGTCGACGACGAAGTCCTGCGGCAGGACGTGGAGAATCTCGCGGCCCGTCGGCAGCGAGACGGCCTTCGCCGCGTCGATCGCGCGCCGCACGTCCTCGCGCGTGATCTCGCGGTTCTTGCCGGCGACGGCGATGACGCCGCGGCTGTTGAAGCCCTTGACGTGCGGTCCACAGAGCGCCAGGTGCACCGCGTCGATCTCGACGCCGGCCATCAGCTCCGCTTCCTCGATCGCCTTCTTGATCGAGTCGACGGCGGTCTCGAGGTTGACGACCACGCCGCGGCGGATGCCGTGCGATTCGGCGACGCCGAGGCCGACGATGTCGACGCCGCGCCCGTCCATGAGCTCGCCGACGACGGCCGTCACTTTCGACGTGCCGACGTCGAGGCCGACCAGATATCGTTCTTTTCGCGCCACTGCTCCCCTTTGGGCTCCGGGTCCCTTCAGCGCCTCGTCTTCTTCTTCTCCGTCTTCGCCGGCCTCACGTAGATGCGATCGTCGAACCGCAGATCGACGGTGTCGATGTCCGCGACGCGCTCGCGCAGCGCCGGCGCGAGGTCGAGATACGCCTGCAGCCGCTGCAGGAACTGGTCCTCGCCGAGCTGAATCGCCGCCGGATCGCCGCTGAGGATCACGACCGCGTCGTGCGCGTTGGTGACGTCCACCTGCGAGAGCAGCGTGGACACGGCGGGGCGCGTTTTCAGGTCGGCGATGACGCGCGCCGCGAGATCCGCGCGCGTCTCGTCGGTCATCGCGCCGTTCCGGCCGCCAGCCGCCGCGAGGCCGTCGATGATCGGCAGATCGAAATCGGCGTACTGCGGCCCGTAGCGATCGATCACGACGCCGCGCTCGTCGACGAGGTACATCTCGCCGTTCAACCGGCCGATGCCGATCGGCTGCCGCTCCCATACGACGACGTCGACCGTCGACGGCAGCGATCGGCGCAGCGCGGCGTCGCGCACCCAGGAGAATGCGATCAACCGCGCGCGCCACTGGTCGAGATCCGCGCACAGGATGTTCTCGCCGCGCAGCCCCGAGAGCACCGCGAGCACCTCGTCCTTCGAGATCCGCTCGTTGCCGCGGACAACGATGCGGTCCACGCGCAGCGCCTGCGCCTGCACCGCCATCGTGGACGCGCGGTACAGCGCGTAGGCGAGCGCGGCGGCCAGCGCGCCGTACTTCACGATCGGCGCGGCCAGCGTGCGCCAGCGCGCCTTGCCCTTTCGACCGGGCTTGACGTGCGCGCGGCGGAAGCGGCGATCCGCAGGGGCGGCGACCGCGCTCACGACGATCCCTCCGCCGATCCGGTCTGCAGCGCGGCGATCAGACGGTCGGGAATCGAGCCGATCGATCCTGCGCCCAGCGTGATCACGACGTCGCCCGGCTTCGCCGCGCGCACGACGGCCGGGACGACGTCGTCGAGGCGCGGGACGACGTCGACGGCGGCGGCGCCGCCGAGGCGGATCGCGGCGGCGAGCGCGTCGAGCGTCGCGCCGGGAATCGGGTCTTCGCCGGCGGCATAGATGTCGGTGAGGACGATGTGATCCGCGTGCGCGAGCGCCGGACCGAACGCGTCCATGAGCGCGGCCGTCCGCGTGAAGCGGTGCGGCTGGAACGCGACGATGATGCGGCGCTTCAGCGTCTTGGCGGCGGCGAGGACCGCCGCGATTTCCGTCGGGTGGTGGCCGTAGTCGTCGACGATCAGGATGCCGTTCGGCTCGCCGCGCACCTCGAAGCGGCGCTCGGCGCCGCGAAAATCACGCAGGCCGGCGGCCACGCGATCGAAGGTCAGCCCGAGCTCGCCGCCGACGGCGACAGCCGCCAGCGCGTTCAGCAGGTTGTGCCGGCCGGGCACGTTGAGCGTGAGCCGCCCGAGCGGAACCAACACGTTCGGCGCATCGCCGGGCCCGCGCGCCGACGTCGTCGCGCGGCGGGCGCGCCGCTTCACGGTGGCCGTCACACCGAGCGGCGCGAGCTCGACGTCGACCGCTGTGACCTCCGCGTCGGCCGAAGCCAGGCCGTACGTGATCACGCGCCGCGTCATGCGCGGCAGAATCGCGGCGAGGTTCGGATCGTCCAGGCACGCGACGACGCCGCCGTAGAACGGCGTCTTGTTGGCGAAGTCGACGAACGCCTGCTGCAGGTCGTCGAAGCCGCCGTAGTTCTCGAGGTGTTCGTGGTCGATGTTCGTAATCACGGCTATCGTCGGAAAGAGCTTCAGGAACGACCGATCGCTTTCGTCGGCTTCGGCGACCATCAGCTCGCCGCGGCCGAGGCGCGCGTTGCTGCCGAAGGCGCTGAGCCGGCCGCCGATCACCGCCGTCGGGTCGAGCCCCGCACGCTCGAGCACCAGCGCAATCATCGACGTCGTCGTCGTCTTGCCGTGCGCGCCGGCGACGGCAATCGAGAACCGCAGCCGCATCAGCTCGGCGAGCATCTCGGCGCGCGGGATCACCGGAATCTGCCGCGCGGCGGCTTCGACGACTTCCGCATTCGTCGGCCGCACCGCCGACGAGATCACCACGACGTCGGCGTCGCCGACGTTCGCCGCGTCGTGGCCGATCGCGACGCGGATGCCGAGCGTGGCGAGCCGCTCGGTGACGACCGACCGCTTTTCGTCCGACCCGCTGACGACGTATCCGAGATTCGCGAGCAGTTCCGCGATGCCGCTCATCCCGATGCCGCCGACGCCGACGAAATGCACGTGCCGCGTTTTCCCGAGCAACCCGTTTCTCGTGTAGGGCGGGCCTTTCAGGCCCGCCGCATTGGCGGCCCTGAAAGGGCCGCCCTACAGCCGCGTGCGCGCCGCGAGCTGCAGGGCGCGTTCGACGATCGCCTTCGCCGCGTCCGGCTTCGCGAGGGCGCGCGCCGCGGCGGCGACGTGCCGGCGGCGTTCGCGGTCGCGCGCCAGCGCGAGGATTCGCCCGGCGAGCGCCGCGCCCGTCAAGTCGCGCTGCAGCAGCACCTCCGCCGCGCCGGTCGCCTCCAGCGCGTCGGCGTTCTTCCGCTGGTGATCGTCGGTCGCCGTCGGCAGCGGAATCAGAATCGCCGCGCGCCCCGCCGCCGTGATCTCCGCCAGCGTCGTCGCGCCGGCGCGGCAGACGATCACGTCCGCCGATCCGATCCGCCGTCCCATGTCGTAGAGAAACGGCTCGACGTCGGCCTGAAGCCCCGCCGCCCGGTAGGCGGCGCGCACCATTTCCACATCTCGTTCGCCCGTCTGATGGGTGACGCGCAGAGGCGCGCCGCCGGCCGCCAACTCCGCCGCTGCCTCCACCATGGCCACGTTGATCGCGTGCGCGCCCTGAGAGCCGCCAAAGACTAGGACCTGTGTGACGGTCGCCTGATCATCGAGCGCCGACTCCTTCTGTGGCCCGGCGAGGAACTCCGGCCGGACCGGGTTGCCGCTGACGAACGCTTTCGATCCAAAGTACGACGTCGTCGCGTCGAACGTCACCGCCGCCGCGTCGACGACGCGCGCGAGCAGGCGGTTGGTGAGCCCCGGCACCGCATTCTGCTCGAGCAGCATCGTCGGGATGCCGCGCAGCGACGCGGTGAGGACGACCGGGCCCGAGCTGTAGCCGCCGACGCCAATCACCAGGTCCGGACGCCGCCGCGAGAGAACGCGCCAGGCGTCGAGGAGGCTCGCCGGCAGCAGCGACGCGCCGCGCGCGCGATCGACGATCGACTTGCCCTTCAGGCCGCCGCTGCGGATCACGTCGAGCGGAAACCCCTCGCGCGGCACGACGCGCGCCTCGATGCCCTTCGACGTCCCCGCGAACGAGATCTCCGCGTCGGCGCGGCGCGCGAGCAGCTCGCGCGCAACCGCAATGCCCGGATACAGGTGGCCGCCCGTGCCACCGCCCGCGATCACGACACGCACCGTCATGGCTCGCGCTCATGTCTCCGGCGGCACGTGCTGCGAGACGTTCAACAGGACGCCCATCCCGATCAGGTTGATGAGCAGCGACGATCCGCCGAAGCTGACGAACGGCAGCGGCGTGCCCTTCGTCGGCAGCAGCCCGAGAACGACGCTGATGTTCAAGAATGCCTGCACCGCGACCATCGTCGTGAGGCCGAGCGCGATGAACGCGCCGAACGAGTCGGGCGCCCGCAGCGCGATGCGCATTCCGCGCCAGGCGACGAGTGAGAAGCAGATCACGACGGCGGTGGCGCCGATCAGCCCGAGCTCCTCGGCAATCGCCGCGTAGATGAAGTCGGTGTGCGGCTCGGGAAGGTAGAACAGCTTCTGGACGCCGTTCATCAGCCCGCGGCCCCACACGCCGCCGGTGCCGACGGCGATGAGCGACTGGATGATCTGGAAGCCGTCGCCGAGCGGATCGTCCCAGGGATTGAGGAACGCGAGCGTGCGGCGGCGCCGGTACGCCGAGCCCATGACGACGATGTAGAGCGCCGGCAGCGCGCACAACACGACGCCGGCGACGTAGCGGTAATTCAGGCCCGCGGCGAACACCATCACCGCCGCGATCAGCAGGAGCGACATCGACGTGCCGAAATCGGGCTCCGGCAGGATCAGCGCGACGAGCGCGATCACGAGGATGCCGATCGGCAAGAGCGCGTACGCGACGTCGTCGATGCGGTGCATCCGCCGCTCGAGGAGCGCCGCGATGAAGAAGATCGCGACGAGCTTGGCGAGCTCTGACGGCTGGATACCGATGCCGCCGACGGCGAACCAGCGCCGCGCGCCGTTGACGGGCGCGCGGAAGTAGACGGCGACGAGCGCGAACACGACGAACGCGAGCGCGGTCCAGAGAAACGCCGGCTGCCTGTAGGCGCGGTAGTCGATGCGCATGACGATATTCAGCATCGCGACGCCGAGGAGCGCCCACATCCCCTGCTTGATGAGGAAGAGCGAAGCCCGGCCGTAGCGCTCGAGCGCCACCGGCGCCGACGCGCTGTAGACCATCACGACGCTCAGCGCGACGAGCAGGATCGTCGCGATGAAGAGCACCCGGTCAGATTTGAGCTTTCTCGCCATCCCCTACAGCTCGACTGCGTTTCTTCCGACAACTCTCGGTGGACCGACGCTACGATCGTGCTTGCGCCGCCGAAGTCGTAAACACCACGGACGGAGACGCGCGTGAGCGGTCAGCAGTCATCAGCCGGTGTCGGGCCGAGGCACCAGCTTCCCGAGCCGGGGCAGCTCGGGTTCCCAGCAGCCAGTCCTCGACCGCGTACCGACTGACGACTGCTCACCGCTCACGTACCAAGAACCCCGTCATGGCTCATGGCTCATGGCTAATGGCTCATGGCTGATGGCTCATGGCAATCGGCCCATCAGCCATCAGCCATCAGCCATCAGCCATCAGCCATCAGCCATCAGCCATAGCCATCAGCCATCAGCCATCAGCCATGTCCACGATTCGGTTGACCTCCTCCTTGAACCGGCGTCCGCGCTCCGCGTAGTCGCGGAACATGTCGAAGCTCGCGCACGCGGGCGCGAGCAGCACCACACCCGACGGCTTCGCCAGCTCGAACGCGCGATCGATTGCGGCGCCGAACGTGTCGGCCTCGTGCACCGGCACCACGTCGCCGAGCGCGTCGCGGACGAGCGGGCGCGCTTCGCCGATCGCCATCACCGCCTTCGCGCGCGCCCTGATCGGCTCGCGCAGCAGCCGCAGGTCGCCTCCCTTGAACCGTCCGCCGATGATCGGCACCAGATCGCGGTCGAAGCTCTCGATCGATCGCAGCGCCGCCTCGACGTTGGTCGCTTTCGAATCGTTGACGAAGCGCACGCCGGCCGCGTCGGCGACCAGCTCCATGGCGTGCTCGAGCCCGCGGAAGCCGTCGACGGCCGCCGTCATCGCCGCCGGCGTCGCGCCGGCGATCGCGCCGACCGTGGCCGCCGCCATCACGTCGTTGACCAGATGCGGGCCGAGCAGATGGATCGCGTCGAGCGGCACGAGCCGATCGGAGGCGCCGCGCCTCCGCTCGACGATCCATCCGTCTTCGACGACCGTGCCTTCGTCGATCGCGCCGCTCCGCGCGAAGTAGCGCTTCACCGCGCGGCCGCGCCGCGCGAGGTCGAGGACCGCCGGATCGTCGGCGTTGATCACCGCGAAGTCGCGCGGCTCCTGGTTCTCGAAGATCCGCGCCTTCGCCGCGCCGTACGCCGCCACCGTCGGATGCCGATCGAGGTGGTCCGCCGAGAAGTTCAGCATCACGCTGATCCAGGGGTGGAACGTGTCGATCTGCTCGAGCTGGAAGCTGCTCGTCTCGACGACGTGGAACGTGTCGGGCGTCGACGCCGGCACCTGCGCGCTGAGCGGCGCGCCGATGTTGCCGCCGACGGTCACCTTGAATCCCGCCGCCTCGAGCATCCGGCCCGTCAGCGCCGTCGTCGTCGACTTGCCCTTCGTGCCGGTGATCGCGATCACGCGGCCGCGGAGCCACCGCGACGCGAGCTCGATCTCGGCGATGACCGGCACGCCGCGCTCGCGCGCCGCCTGCACCACCGGCGCGTGCGGCGGCACGCCCGGGCTGAGGACGACGAGATCCGCGCCCGTGAACGTCTCGCGCACATGGCCGCCGGCTTCGAGCGCGACGCCAAGCGCGCGCAGCCGATCGGCGTCCGGAATCTCGGCGGCGATTTCCGACAGCGTCACACGCGCGCCGCGCCGCGCGAGCAGCTCCGCGGCCGCGACGCCGCTCCTCGCCGCGCCGGCGACGGTGACGCGCCGGTCGGCGACGTCGAATGGCGCGCGCGCGTGTCCCTTCTCCGTCATCGCAGTTTCAACGTCGCGAGGCTGAACAGCGCGAAGATGATCGCGAGGATCACGAAGCGCGTGATCACCTTCGGCTCGCTCCAGCCGATCAGCTCGAAGTGGTGGTGGAGAGGCGCCATGCGGAACAGCCGCTGTCCGCCCGTCGCCTTGAAGTAGCCGACCTGCAGGACGACGGAGAGCGCCTCGAGGAGGAAGACGCCGCCGACGATCGGCAGGAGCAGCTCCTGCTTGATCAGGATCGCGACGATCCCGAGCGCGGCGCCGAGCGCGAGCGAGCCGACGTCGCCCATGAAAATCTCGGCGGGGTACGAGTTGTACCAGAGGAACCCGAGCGACGCGCCGACCAGCGAGCCGCAGAAGACGGTCAGCTCCGCCGCCTGCGGGAAGCGCACGAGCAGGAGGTACTCGGCGAACACGCGATGGCCCGTGACGTAGGCGAGCGCCGTATACGCCGCGGCGGCGATCGCGAAGATGCTGATCGCGAGCCCGTCGAGGCCGTCGGTGAGGTTGACCGCGTTCGACTCCGCGACGAGCACGAAGACCGCGAACAGCAGGTAGCCCCAGCCGAGATCGGGAATCAGCCGCTTGAAGAACGGGAAGACGAGCCGCGTCGTGTAGATCGTCTGGTGCTGCAGGACGAGCAGCACGATGCCGACGATCACGCCGATGAGGATCTGGTACCCCATCTTGTAACGCGGCCGCAGGCCGTGGTGCGAGCGGCGCACGATCTTCAGGTAGTCGTCGGCGAAGCCGATCGCGCCGAACCCCGCCGTCGTCAGCACGGCGATCCAGACGTAGACGTTCGTCAGGTCCGCCCACAGCAGCGTCGGCACGAGCGCCGCCGTCAGAATCAGCAGCCCGCCCATCGTCGGCGTTCCGGCTTTCGGCCGGTGCGTCTGCGGCCCTTCCGCGCGAATCACCTGCCCGATCTGGAACTCGCGCAGCTTCCGCACGAGCCACGGCCCGAACGCCAGGCTGATCGCGAGCGCCGACAGCGTCGCCGCAGCGGTGCGGAACGTGATGTAGCGCGTCACGTTCAGCACCGACACCTGCGAGTGGAACGGATAGAGGAGGTGATAGAGCATCAGCCGCCCCACGCCGTCTTCAGCCGATCGACGACGCGATCGGTGCGGATGCCGCGCGATCCCTTGACGAGGACGAGATCGCCGGCGCCTACCGACGCCGCCGCCGCGTCCGCCGCGTCCTCGCTCGTCGCCAGGTGGCGCACGTGCGACGCGTTCATCCCCGCGGCGACCGCCGCGTCCGCCAGCGCGCCGGCCGGCCGGCCGCCGACCGTCAGCAGCAGGTCCAGTCCCGCGCGCGCCGCCGCGCGGCCGACCATCGCGTGCAGCTCCGCCGACTGGTCGCCGAGCTCCAGCATTTCCCCGATCACCGCGATGCGCCGCGCCGCCGGGCTGCTCGCGAGCACGTCGAGCGCCGCCTTCGTCGCCGTCGGGTTCGCGTTGTAGCTGTCGTCGATCACCGTCACGCCGCCGTGGAGGCGCACGATTTCGCCGCGGTGCGACGCCGGGCGCAGGCGCGCCGACGCGGCCGCGATGTCCTCGAGCGGCACGTCGAACTCGATCGCGACGCCGATCGCCGCCAGCAGGTTCTCCAGGTTGCCGCGGCCGACGAGCGAGGTCGACACCTGCACGGCGCCGCGCGGCGTCGTCACGCGCGCGTTCGTGCCGTCGATGCCGCGATCCGCGACGGTCGCCGCCCGGATGTCGGCGTCCCGCTCGATGCCGAATGTGGAGACGCGGCCGGCGAAGGCCGGCAGGCGCGCCTCGATGCGCGCGTCGTCGGCGTTGGCCACGAGCAGATCGGACGGGCGCGCGCCCTCGAAAATCTCCGCCTTCGCGTCGGCAATCGCGTCGACCGACGCGAAGAAGCCGACGTGCGCGTCGCCGACGTTGGTCCACACGCGGACCTCCGGCTCGGCGATCCGCACCAGCGTGCTGATTTCCCCGGCGTGATTCATCCCCAGCTCGACGACCGCGATCTCCGGCCGCCGCCGCAGCTCCACGAGCGAGAGCGGCAGGCCGATGTGGTTGTTGAAGTTGCCCCGGTTGCGGATCACGCGGTAGCGCGTGCTCAGCAGCTCGCTCGTCGCTTCCTTCGTCGTCGTCTTCCCGGCGCTGCCGGTAATCGCGACGACCTTGGCGCCCGAGTCCCGCCGGATCGCGCGCGCCAGCGCCTGCAGCGCCGCCGTCGTGTCGTCCACCTCGATCACCGCCGGCGGCCCGCCGCCGCTTCGCGGCACGGACGGGTCGGGGCTCGCGGCACCGCGCGCGTTCGCGCCCGCCGCCGCCGTCCACCACCCGCGCGGCACGACGACGCCCGCGGCGCCGGCGTCGATCGCCGCTGCTGCGAATTGCGCGCCATCGAACCGCTCGCCTCGTATCGCGACGAACAGATCGCCCGGCGCGAGCGTCCGTGTATCGATTGATACGCTCGCGAGAGTACGTGACACATCGCCGGTGACGAGCGCGCCGTTCATCGCCGACGCCACCCATCCGGCGCGCAGCGGCGGCGGTTCGGCCTCCGCCAGCGGCCGCTCTCCCGGGCGCTCGACCCTACGTTCGCCGGTCATACGACGCGGATCCCGTCCGCCGGCTCAATGCCTCGCGCGCCACCGCCACGTCGTCGAACGGCAGCGTGCGATCGCCGATCACCTGGTACTTCTCGTGGCCCTTTCCCGCGACGAGCACGAGATCGCCCGGCGTCGCGACCTCGATCGCGCGTCCGATGGCCTGCCGCCGGTCGACGATCGCGAGAATGCGCTGCGCGCTGTCCCGCCGCGTGTCCGGCGTGATGCCGCGCTGGATCTCCTCGATGATCTTGTTTGGATCCTCGCTGCGCGGGTTGTCGGACGTGATCACGACAAGTTCGCTCAGCCGGCTCGCCACCGCACCCATGAGCGGCCGCTTGGTCCGATCGCGATCGCCGCCGCAGCCGAACACCGTGATCAGGCGGCCGTTCGCGAGCGGCCGCGCCGTCTCGAGCAGGTTGCGCAGCGCGTCGTCGGTGTGTGCGTAGTCGACGACGACCGTCACGTCGTCGGTCGCGGCCGAGACGACCTGGAAGCGGCCCGGGACGCCGCCGAGCGCCTCCAGGCCCCGCTCGATCGCGTCGATCGGCAGATCGAGCGCCGTCGTCGTCGCCACCGCCGCGAGGATGTTGTAGACGTTCGGGCGTCCGACCAGCTTCGATCGCACGCGGACCGTGCCGCCGGGCGTGCGCACGTCGAAGGACAGGCCCTCGAGCGAAAACGACAGCGGGCCCGGCGCGACGTCGGCGGCGCGCGCAATCGCGTACGTGATCGGCCGTCCGCCGGCATCGGCGAGCGACGCGCCGCGCGGGTCGTCCACGTTCAGGAGCGCCGGCGCGCCGCGCGGCAGCATCTCGAACAGCCGCCGCTTCGCGCGAAAGTAGTCGTCCATGCCGGTGTGGAAGTCGAGATGATCGCGCGTCAGGTTCGTGAACACGGCGGCTGCGAACGTGGTGCCGTCCACGCGGCGCAGCGCCAGCGCGTGCGACGACACCTCCATCGCGCACGCCGCGCAGCCGCGGTCGACCATCTCCCGCAGCAGCGACTGAACGTCGGGCGCTTCGGGCGTCGTCCGCGTGGCGTCGCGCACTTCCGTGCCGATGCGGTACTCCACCGTCCCCAGCACGCCGCAGCGCAGACCGGCCGCGTCGAAGATCGCCGCGATCAAGTACGCCGTGGTCGTCTTCCCGTTCGTGCCGGTGATGCCGACCACGCGCATCTCGCGGCTCGGGTCGCGAAAGAACGTCGTCGCCAGCACCGCGAGCGCGAGGCGCGCGTCCTCGACGATCGCCCACGCCACGTGGACGCCGTCCGGCGCGGGCTGCTCGGAGACGACGACCACCGCTCCGCGGTCGATCGCCTGCCGCGCGAAGACGGTTCCGTCGGCGTGCTGTCCCTTGAGCGCTACGAACACGTTCCCCCGCCGCACCTCCCGCGAGTCGTACGCGATGCCCGTGACGACGCCCACGGCCGCTTCCGCGCGCAGCGCATCGTCTGCGCGAATCATGCCGCGGCCGCGCAGCGCGCCGTGGAGCTCGGCCCACGTCATGGGTGGCCTGCCGCGCTCGTCGACGGCCGGCGCGCCGGCCACCGCTCGAGCGCGAGGCGGCACACGCGCTGTCCCGCAATCGGCTCGCCTGCCGCCGGCTCCTGCGCGACGACGACGCCGTCGCCCGACACGCGCGCGGTCATCCCGACTTTCACCAGCAGCCGAATCGCGTCGCGCGCGCTCTTGCCCCGCAGGTCGGGCATCACGTCACCCGGCGCCGGCGGCGTCGCCGTATCGACCAGCGCGACCGGCTTCCGCTCGGCCTGCGGATCCGCGGCCGGCGGCGGCCCGGCATCGGCGTGGCGCGCGACGAGAACCGGCGGCGGCGGATTGATCGTCGGCGCGACGCCGAGGTAGTGCAGCGCTGGTTCGGCGATGTTCTTGAAAATCGGCGCCGCCACTGCGCCGCCGTGATCGCCGTTTCGGCCCTTCGCCGAATCGATGACGACGACGATGGCGAGCTCGGGCGCCCGCGACGGAAGAAAGCCGACAAACGACGCGTAGTGATCGGCGTGCGAGTAGCGGCCGTCGATGAGCTTCTGGGCCGTGCCCGTCTTGCCGGCGATCGTGTAGCCCGGAATCTGCGCGCGCTTCGCCGTGCCGGACGCCACCACGTCTTCCATGATCCCGGTGAGCGTCGCGGCAGTGTCGGCGCTGACGGTTCGCCGCAGCACTTTCGGCGCGAGCTGGAACCGCCGGCCGTCGCGATACATCGCGCGGACGATGCGCGGTTCGACGTACTGCCCGCCGTTGGCGACGGAGCTGACCGCGGACACCATCTGCAGAGGCGTCACCGCCACCTGATAGCCCATCGAAACGGAGGCGAGCGCGGTGTCGGTCCATTTCTCCGGCCGCCACACGATGCCCGGGTTCTCCGCCGGAAAATCTGGCGACACCTGATGCCCGAAGCCGTAGAGCGCCACGAAGCGGCTCATGCGCTCGGTGCCCACCTGGAACCCAATCTTCACGGCGCCGATGTTGCTCGACTTCACGATCACGTTCGTGAACGTCAGCAGGCCGTTGTTGCGGCCGGCATCGTCGGTGATCACGCGCTTGCCGATGCGCAGGCGGCCGGGGTTCGTGTCGACGAGCGCGTCGGGTGACAGCACGTGCTCTTCGATCGCCGCCGATGCCGTCACGACCTTGAAGGTGGATCCCGGCTCGTAGAGGTCCTGAATCGCGCGGTTGCGGCGTGCGGCGTCGTCGAAGTCGCGATAGGCGTTCGGGTTGAACGTCGGCTCGTTAGCCATCGCGAGGATCTCGCCGGTGTGCGGGCTCATCACGATCGCGCTGCCGCCGAGCGCCTGGTTCTCGACGACGCCGCGGTGCAGCTCGCGCTCGGCGATGTGCTGCAGGTACTCGTCGATCGTCACCTCGATCGTCGATCCCGACGTCGGGCGCCGCTCGGCGCGCGCGAACGCGTGGCGCCGCGCGTCGGTGTGAATCAGCACCGTGCCAGGCTTCCCGCGGATTTGGGCGTCGTAGGTGGACTCGAGGCCGCTCAGCCCTTTGTTGTCCACGCCCACCCAGCCGAGCAGATGCGCCGCGAGCTCCTTGTTCGGATAGAAGCGTTTGCTCTCCTTGGTGAAGCCGATGCCGTCGAGGTTCAGGTCGGCGACGCGCCGCGCCTGGTCGGGCGCGACCTGCCGCCGCACGTACGCGAACGCCTTCCGCTGCCCGAGCCGTTCGGCGAGCGCCGCGCGGTCGCGGCCGTCGCAGTCGGCGAGCGCATCGCACAGCTTGCGCGCCGCGTCGACGGGATTGTCGATTTCCGTCGGCACCGCGTAGATCGTGTCCGCATCGACGCTGGTCGCGAGCACGCGGCCGCGCCGATCGAGGATGTCGCCGCGCACGGCCGGCGACGCCTGCGTCCGCTCCTGCTGCCGCTCGGCGCGCGCCACGAGATCGGCGCGCTTGAAGACCTGCAGGTAGACGAGCTTCGCCTCGATGCCCGCGACCCACGCGCCGAGGATCGCGGCGACGACGACGATCCGGCCGCGGATCGTGGTGCGCCAGTCGGCAGCCGGGCGAGACGCCATCTACCGCCGCGCCACGACCGAGGACGCCGGCGGATCCGCCGGCACGACGCGCTCGATCACGATCGCCTCGTCGCGCGACGGCGCGACCAGGTGCAGCTGCTCCATCGCCAGCGCCTCGATGCGCGTCGGCGACTGGAGCGTCTCGATCTCGAGCCGCAGCCGCCGCGCCGTCTCCTCCTCGACCGCGCGCTCCCGCTGCAGCGCCTCGATCTGGTAGCCGTGGCGCAGCAGCTCGAAATGCTGCCACGCGGAGAACAACAGGACGACGACGAGGAACCCGGCGATGCCGACCGACGTCCACAGCTCGCGCTGGCGCGCCTCGTCGACCTCGCGGACGATCGGATTGTTCCGCACGTCCTTCTTGATCGCGTACTCGAAGGCTTCCATCACGCCATCCTTTCCGCGGCGCGGAGCTTCGCGCTGCGCGCGCGCGGATTGCGGTCGATCTCGTCGTCGCGCGGGACGAGCGGCTTCTTCGTCAGCACCTGCACGATCCCGTCGCGCTGGTGCAGCGCCCGCAGCGTGTGCTTGACGATGCGATCCTCGAGCGAGTGGAACGTGATGACGACCAGGCGCGCGCCGGCGCGCAGCCGCTTCGCCGCCGCCGCGACGAAGCGATCCAGATCGTCGAGCTCGCGGTTCACCCAGATCCGCAGCGCCTGAAAGGTGCGCGTCGCCGGATCGATGCGCGCCGGCCCGCGCCTGGGAATCGCCCGGCGGACGATGGCCGCCAGGCGGCCTGTCGTGTCCACCGGCCCGTCCTGCCGCGCCGCGACCAGCGCGCGCGCGATCCGCCGCGAGAAGCGCTCCTCGCCGTACTGGAAGATGGCGTCGGCGAGCTCGCGCTCGGTCGAGCGGGCGACGAGGTGCGCCGCCGTCTCGCCGGCCGTGCGATCCATCCGCATGTCCAGCGGCTCGTCGCGCTGAAAGCTGAAGCCGCGGCCCGGCGCGTCGAACTGCATCGAGGACACGCCGAGATCGGCGAGCGCGCCGTCGATTTGCGCGATGCGGCGCGCGTCGAGCACGTCGTCGAGCGTGCGGTAGTCGGCGTGGACCAGCTCCACGCGGTCGGCCCACGGGGCGAGCGCCGCGCGGGCGCGCGCGAGCGCGTCGGGGTCGCGATCCAGGCCGATGAGGCGCGTCGCGCCCGCTTCGAGCAGCGCGCGCGCATGGCCGCCGAGGCCGACGGTGCAGTCGACGAACAGGCCGCCGCGACTCGGCTGCAGGAACTCGAGCGCTTCGGCGGTCATGACCGGAACGTGGGTCTCCGTCATCAGATGCCAAACTGCGCGAGCGCGCGCGCGTCGTCGTCGGTGAAGGGATCGCGCTGCATCTTCGTCAGCAAGCGGTCGTGGTTCCACACGTCGAGGTAGTTGTACGCGCCGAGCACGTCAACGTCGCCGGTCATCGTCGCGGTCTCGCGGAGCCGCTGCGGGATCAGCACGCGGCCCTGCGTGTCGAGCTCGCCGGTCTGGCCGAAAAAGCTGACGCGATCGAGGTAGCGGATGCGCGCCGGGTGCGTCGACGGCATCTTTCCGAGCTTCTCCTCGATCTCGATCCAGACGGGCATCGGGTAGATGCGGACGTCTTCGCCGGTGAGGCTGGTGACGAACAGCTCGCGTCCGTACTTCCCCTCGAGCGCCGAGCGAAAGGCGTTCGGAACCTTGAGCCGACCCTTGTCATCTACGCGGGCTTGCTCGTGGCCCCTAAACGGCCAGACTGCGTCCAAAGACACCACTTCTCTCCACAATTCTCCACAGCGAATGGTAGGGGAGCGTCAGGTGGAAGTCAACCGCAAAATCCAGCACGTCAGTAAGTTACGTGAAGGATCCGCGCAGCGGCGAGGCCTCGATGCTTGAGGGTCGCCCCCCCACAGATTGATCCTGGATCCGATCCAGGATCCCATCCAGGATCAGATCCTGGATCTGATCCTGGATCGCGTGGGGAGGGCGCCAGCGGGCGGCGGCCGGGCGCGAACGGCGCGCGTGGTACGATGCCGGCCCGCTGATGCTCAGGGCAGCCCTCGTCGGATTCGGGTCGAGCGGCAAAACCACCCTCTTCCAACTGATGACCAGCGCGAAGGAGACCGGCCGCGCGGCGCACGGCAAGGGCGACGTGTCGATCGGGATCTCGAAGGTGCCGGACGCGCGGCTGGATCGCCTGACGGCGATGTACAACCCGCGCAAGCGCGTGCCGGCGACGGTCGAGTTCACCGATCTCGCGATGCCGGCGGGCACCGGCGGCGCCGCGGCGCTCGTGGACGTCGTGGCCTACAAGAACGCCGACGCGCTCGTGCACGTCGTGCGCGCGTTCGAGGACCCGGCAGTGCCGCACCCGGGCGGCGCGATCGACCCCGCGCGCGACGCGCAGGCGATGGAGGACGAGCTGATCCTCGCGGATCTCGGCCTGGTGGAGCGCCGCCTCGAGCGCCTCGACAAAGATCTCAAGAAGAACCGCTCGGCCGATCTCGAGCGCGAGCGCGACGTGATCCTGCTGTGCAAGACCGCGCTCGAGGAAGGGCGTCCGCTGCGCGCGCTCGATCTGAAAGGCGACGACCTCAAACGGCTGCGCGGGTTCCAGTTCCTCTCGGCCAAGCCGCTGTTGATCGTCGTCAACCTCGACGAGTCGCATCTGGCCGGCGGCATCGATCGCGCGATCGACCGCACGGGCCTCACGCCGTTTCTCTCACGCGCGTCGACGGCGGCGGTCGCCGTCTGCGCGAAGATCGAGCTCGAGATCGCGCAGCTCGACGCCGCCGACGCCGCCGCGTTCCTGAAGGATCTCGGTCTCGCCGAATCCGGGCTCGACCGCGTGATCCGCGCCACCTACGATCTGCTCGGCTACATGTCGTTCTTCACCGTCGGCGAGGACGAATGCCGCGCGTGGTCGATCGCGCGGCAGACGCCGGCGCAGCTCGCCGCGGCGGAGATCCACAGCGACATCGCGCGCGGCTTCATCCGCGCCGAGGTCGTCGGCTACGACGCCCTCGTCGGGCGGGGCTCGATGGCGGCGTGCCGCGAGCACGGCGAGGTGCGCCTCGAGGGGAAGGACTACGTCGTGCAGGACGGCGACATCATCAACTTCCGCTTCGCGACATGATCAGGAGCGTGGTGGTCTGCGAGGCGCAGGTGCCGTTCGTGCACGGCGGCGCCGAGCTGCACGTGCGCGGCCTCGTCGCGGAACTGTCGCGCCGCGGCTATCGGGTCGAGCGCGCGTCGGTGCCGTTCAAGTGGTATCCGAAGGAGGAACTCCTCGCGCAGGCGGCCGCGTGGCGGATGATCGATCTGTCGGAGTCGAACGGCGAGCCGATCGACGCCGTGATCACCACGAAATTCCCGACCTACTTCGTCCGCCACCCGAACAAGATCACGTGGCTCTTCCACCAGTACCGCGCGATCTACGATCTCTGCGGCACGAGGTTCAGCGAATTCGATCACACCGAGCGCGACGTGCGGCTGCGCGATCGGCTGATCGCGCTCGACAACGACGTGCTCGCCGAGTCGAAGCGGCTGTTCGCCAACGCGCGCAACACCGCGGCGCGGCTCGCGCGGTACAACGGCCTGACGGCGGAGCCGCTGTACCATCCGCCGCCGCTCGCGGGCAAGCTGACCGCGGGGCCGTACGGCGACTACGTCCTCTCGGTGGGACGTCTCGAGGCGAACAAGCGCGTCGATCTGATCGTCGGCGCGATCGCGCACGCGCCGGGCCTGCGTCTGGTCGTCGTCGGCGAGGGGCCGCTGCGCGCGCGCCTCGAGCAGACGGCGATCGACGCCGGCGTCGGCGGCCGCGTCACGTTCGCCGGCCGCGTCGACGAGCACGATCTCGTGTCGCTCTACGCGGGCGCGCTCGCCGTCGTCTTTCCGCCGTTCGACGAGGACTACGGGTTCATCACGCTCGAGGCGTTTCTCGCGCGCAAGCCGGTGGTGACCACCATCGACGCCGGCGGGCCGCTCGAGTTCGTCGAGGACGGCGTCAGCGGATTCGTGGTCGAGCCTGCCGCCGACGCAATCGGCGCGGCGATCGCGCGCCTCGCGGCGGACCGTGCGCGCGCGGCGGCGCTCGGCGACGCCGGGTACGACCGGGCGCGCGCGATCACCTGGGACGGCGTCGTCGATCGGCTGCTGGGCTGAGAGCCGATGGCTGACGCCACGGACGCGGCGGCGCGCGGCCCCGAGGCGACGACCGTCGTCATCCCCGCCTTCAACGAAGCGGGGGCGATCGGCGCCGTCGTCCGCGCGCTCGCGGCCTCCGCGCCGTGGCGCGAGATCCTCGTCGTGGACGACGGATCGTCGGACGAGACGGCCAAGGAGGCCTCGGCGGCAGGTGCGCGCGTGATCCGCCATCCCTACAACAAGGGCAACGGCGCCGCGGTGAAGACGGGCATCAGGCAGGCGTGCGGCGCGTTCATCCTGATCGCCGACGGCGACGGCCAGCATCGGCCGTCCGACGCCGCGCGGCTCGTCTCGCATCTCGACGAATACGATCTGGTCGTCGGCGCGCGGTCGCGCCGCACCCACGCGAGCGCCGCGCGGCGCATCGGCAACGCGACGCTCAACCGCCTCGCGAGCTTCCTGACCGAGCGGCCGATTCCGGATCTCACCTCGGGCTTCCGTGCGGCGCGGCGCGACGCGCTCGTCGAATTCATCCACCTGCTCCCGAACGGCTTCTCGACGCCGACGACGACGACGCTCGCGTTCATCAAGGCGGGCTACAGCGTGCGCTTCGAGCCGGTCGACGCGGCGCAGCGGGAGGGCGCCTCGAAGATCCGGCTCGGATCCGACGGCGTTCATTTCTTCCTCATCCTGCTGAAGGTGATCACGATCTTCAGCCCGCTGCGCCTGTTCGCGCCGGTGAGCGCCGCCTTCTTCGCGATCGGCGCCGGCTACGGCGTCTGGACGATCGCGACGCAGTCGCACGTGACGAACTCGTCGGTGCTGCTGATCGTGCTGAGCGTCGTGCTGCTGCTCGTCGGCCTCGTCTCCGAGCAGATTGCGTCGCTGCGGTTCGAGGGGCGGCCGCCGCGATGACCGCGCTCGTGATCATCCCGACCTACAACGAGCGCGAGAACATCCCGCCGCTCGTCACGCACCTGCTCGCGCACCGCGACGTGCGCGTGCTCGTGGTCGACGATCAGTCGCCGGACGGCACCGGCGAGGCGGCCGACGCGCTCGCGCGCGAGCACCCGTCGCGCGTCGAGGTGCTCCACCGGACGGCGAAACGCGGCTTCGGCCGCTCGTATGTGGACGGCATCAAGCACGCGATCGCGCAGGGCGTCGATCTGGTCTGCCAGATGGACGCTGACTTCTCGCACGATCCCGATTCATTGCCGTCGCTCCTCGCGGCGGCGGCGAATGCGGACCTCGTCATCGGCTCGCGCTACGTGGCGGGCGGCGCGGTCGTCAACTGGCCGAAGCGGCGGATGCTGCTCAGCCGCTTCGCGAACCTGTACGTCCGCACGATCACGCGCGTCGGCGTGCACGACTGCACGAGCGGCTTTCGCTGCTGGCGGCGCGAGGCGCTCGCGTCGCTGCCGCTCGACGAGCTGGTCTCCGACGGCTATTCGTTTCTGGTCGAGATGCTGTTCGTCGCCGCGCGGCAGCGGCGCCGTATCGCGGAGGTGCCGATCACGTACGTCGAGCGGCGCGAGGGGCAGTCGAAGATGTCGCGCGCGGTGATCCTCGAATCGGCCGTCACGCCCTGGCGCCTCATCGCCTCGCCGGCGCGGGCGCATCCGCCGGTCCGCTGAGCCGTTTCCGTGCTATCCTTACCCTTTTGTCCATGGCCGAATCCGCCGGGAAGCCCGAGGGTCTCAGCGTCTTCTTCCCGGCGTACAACGACAGCGGCACCATCGCGAGCATGGTGATCCGCGCCGTGCAGGCCGCGACGGCGCTGACCTCCGACTACGAGATCATCGTCGTCAACGACGGCAGCAGCGACGCGACGCCGCAAATCGTCGACGAGCTCGCGCGCACCTATCCGCGCGTGCGCGCCGTGCACCATCCGCAGAACCGCGGCTACGGTGGCGCGCTGCAGACCGGGTTTCGCGCGGCGACCAAGGATCTGATCTTCTACACCGACGGCGACGCGCAGTACGATCCGGCGGAGGTCTCGGCGCTCTGGGCGAAGATGACGCCCGAGGCCGATCTCGTGAACGGCTACAAGATCAGCCGATCCGATCCGCTGCACCGGATCGTGATCGGCCGCCTGTATCACCACATCGTGAGCGTGCTGTTCGGCCTCTCCGTGCGCGACGTCGACTGCGACTTCCGCCTGATGCGCCGCTCGATCTTCGAGCGGATCGATCTCGAGAAGACGAGCGGGGTGATCTGCCTCGAGATGATGAAGAAGATCGAGGACGCCGGCTTCCGCATCGTCGAGGTGCCGGTGCACCACTACCACCGCGCGTTCGGCAAGTCGCAGTTCTTCAACGTGCCCCGCATCGTGAAGACCGGCGTCGACGTGATGCGCCTGTGGTACGAGCTGGTGATCCGCCGCACGCATCTCCGCGAGGGCGCGCCGTCGCTCGCCGCGCGCGGATCGGACCGCGCGTGTTCGAGCCCGCCGCGCACCTGAACGTGGACTACCGCAACTTCTACCGCGGCCGCGCCGTGATGATCACCGGCGGCCTCGGGTTCATCGGCAGCAACCTCGCCCGCCAGCTCGTCGATCTCGGCGCCGACGTGCTGCTCGTCGACTCGCTCATCCCCGACTACGGCGGCAACCTGTTCAACATCGACGGCATCGCCGAGCGCGTGCGCGTGAACGTCGCCGACATCCGGCAGCAGACCACGATGAACTATCTCGTGCAGGGGCGCGACGTGATCTTCAGCCTCGCCGGACAGGTGAGCCACATCGACAGCATGCGCGATCCCTACACGGATCTCGACATCAACTGCCGCAGCCAGCTCACCGTCCTCGAGGCGTGCCGCAGCTTCAACGCGAAGGTCAAGATCGTCTTCGCCGGCACGCGGCAGGTGTACGGGCGGCCGACGTCGCTGCCGGTCGACGAAACGCATCTGGTCCGGCCGACCGACGTCAACGGGATCAACAAGGCGGCCGGCGAGTACTATCACCTGGTCTACAACAACGTCTTCGGCGTGCGCGGATGCTCGCTGCGGCTCACCAACGTCTACGGGCCGCGGCAGCTGCTGAAGCACAACCGCCAGGGCTTCATCGGCTGGTTCATCCGCCTCGCGATCGAGGGGCGCACGATTCAGATCTACGGCGACGGCTCGCAGCAGCGCGATTTCGTCTACGTCGACGATGCGGCCGACGCGTTCCTGCGGGCCGGCGCGAGCGACGCGTGCAACGGCGAAGTGTTCAACGTCGGCGGCGACCAGCCGATCACCCACCGCGATCTCACGTCGATGCTGATCCGGATCGCCGGCAGCGGATCGGTGGAGTACGTCCCGTGGCCGGCCGAGAGCAAGGCGATCGATATCGGCAGCTTCTACGCCGACTCGACGAAGTTCAGGACCACGACCCTCTGGCGTCCGACGGTCGCGCTCGAGGACGGGCTGCGCCGCACCATCGCGTTCTACCGCAGACACTGGTGCGAGTACGTCGGCGGCGCGCCCAGGGCGGAACAGACGTGAGCGGCCGCATCCCGTTCCTGTCGCTCGTCCCGCGCGAGGACGGCGGCGGCGCCGACCTTCGCGCGGCGATCGATCGCGTGATCGCGCGCGGCTGGTTCGTCCTCGGACCGGAGGTCGACGCATTCGAGCAGGAATTCGCCGCCGCGTCGGGCGCGCCGCACGCCGTGGCGGTCGGCAACGGCACCGATGCCATCGCCTTGATCCTCCGCGCGCTCGGCATCGGCCTGGGGGACGAGGTGATCACGACGCCGCTCTCGGCCGCCTACAGCGCGCTGGCGATCATGATGGCCGGCGCGCGTCCCGTGTTCGTCGACGTCGATCCCGAGCGCTTGACGCTCGACCCCGCGCGCATCGCGGCAGCCGTGTCATCGCGCACGCGCGCGATCCTGCCCGTGCACCTCTACGGCCAGCCGGCCGACATGCGTGCGATCGAGCGCGCCGCCGCGGCGCACGATCTCGCCGTCGTCGAGGATTGCTGCCAGGCGCATCTCGCGACCTCCGACGGGCGACCGGTCGGGACGATCGGCGTCGCCGGCGCGTTCAGCTTCTACCCGACGAAGAACCTCGGCGCGCTCGGCGACGGCGGCGCGATCGTCACGCGCGATCGCGCGCTCGCCGATCGGCTGCGGCGCCTGCGCAACGGCGGGCAGACCGACCGCTATCACCATCAGGACGCCGGCATCAACTCGCGGCTCGACGAGATGCAGGCGGCGGTGCTGCGCGCGCGGCTGCCGCGGCTGCCTGCCTGGACGGCGCGCCGGCGCGCGCTCGCCGCGCGCTACCGTCGTCAGCTCGGCGACGGCGGCGTCGTCGGTCTGCTGCCGGAGCGCGACTCCGGGCACGTCTACCATCTGTTCGTCGTCAGAGCGGCGGAGCGCGGCGAGCTGCAGGCGCATCTCGCGGCGCGCGGCATCGAGACCCTGATTCACTACCCGCTGCCGATTCCGAAGCAACCGGCGATGGCCGGCGTCGACCCGGCGGACTGCCCGATTGCGGCGCGCGCCTGCGACGAAGTCGTCTCCCTGCCGCTTCACCCCGCGCTCGCCGACGCGGACGTCGATCGAATCGCGGACGCCGTGCACGCCTTCGCGGCGCGGCCGCAGCTCTCGTGAAAGGACATTCCGCGTGCGTGCGTTGATCACGGGCGGCGCCGGCTTCATCGGCTCGCATCTCTCCGACGCGCTGCTCGACCAGGGGCACGAGGTCCTCATCCTCGACAACCTCTCGACCGGATCGATCGACAACATCGCGCACCTGAAGGGGCGCGCCGGCTTCGAGTACTTCATCGACACGGTGAACAACGAGCCGCTGCTCGCCGAGCTCATCGACCGCAGCGACGTCGTCTTCCACTTCGCCGCCGCCGTCGGCGTGAAGCTGATCGTCGAGCAGCCGGTCCACACGATCGAAACCAACGTGCATGGCACCGAAGTGGTATTGAAGCACGCCAACAAGAAGAAGAAGCTGGTCGTGATCGCGTCCACGTCCGAGGTGTACGGCAAGAGCGAGGACGTCCCGTTCCGCGAGGACTCGGATCTCGTGCTCGGCCCGACGCCGAAGCATCGGTGGGCGTACGCCTGCAGCAAGGCCATCGACGAGTTCCTGGCGCTCGCCTACTGGAAGGAGCGCAAGCTGCCGGTGATCATCGTGCGCTTCTTCAACACGGTCGGTCCGCGGCAGACCGGCCAGTACGGCATGGTGATCCCGAATTTCGTGCGTCAGGCGCTCGCCGGCGAGCCGATTACGGTTTTCGGCGACGGCACGCAGTCGCGCTCGTTCACGCACGTCAGCGACGTCGTCGGCGCGCTGTTGAAGCTGGTGGCCGAACCGAAGGCGATTGGTCAGGTCGTCAATATCGGAAATACGCAGGAAGTGTCGATTCTGCAGCTCGCCGAGCGCGTCCGCGACCTCAGCGGCTCGAAATCGTCGATCAGGTTCGTTCCCTACGATCAGGCGTACGAGTCGGGGTTCGAGGACATGCCGCGGCGCGTGCCCGATCTGTCGCGCGTCGAGGCGCTCATCGGCTACGCGCCGAAGCACCAGCTCGATGCGATTCTGACGCAGGTCATCGATTATTTTCGGCGGAAATAGCCCGGTTTCCGGAACGCACCTGCTTGGAGGACCAACTTCCAGAGCGTATACTTGGTCTTACCCCATATGAGGAAACTGCTTTTCGGCGTGGTGTACCTGATCCTTGCGTCTGCGCCGGCGTTCGCCGACGTGCAGCTGACGATGCAGAACGGCCGCGTGACGATTATCGCGAAGGACGCCACCGTGCGGCAGATCCTGAACGAATGGTCGAAAGTCGGCAAGACCAACATCGTCAACATCGAGCGCGTCCCGGGTCAGCCGCTGACGCTCGAGCTGCGCAACGTCACCGAAGGGCAGGCGCTCGAGGTGCTCCTCCGCTCGCTGAGCGGCTACATCACCGCGCCGCGCGCCGAGCAGGCCTCGAACCTTTCGCAGTTCGATCGCATCATCATCATGCCGACGATCGCGTCGGCGCGGCCGGCGACCTCCACGCCTCCGCCGCCGGTGTTCGGGCAGCAGGGGCAGCAGCAGGTTCCGACCTATTCGCAGCAGCAGGCGCCGCCGGTGATGGCGCCGCCGCCGGCCGACGACGACGTGGACGACGAGCGTCCGGCGCCGAACGTCCAGATTCCGAACGTGCCGCCGCAGCCGGGCCGCTCGCCGGCGTTCAACGCGGTGCCGATGCAGGCGCCGACGACCGCGCCGCAGGGCACCTATCCGGGCATGCCCGTCGGCGGAATGCCGACGCCGACGAACCAGCCGGTGCAGGCGCCGCCCGCCGCGCCGGTGTCGCCGTTTGGCGGCGTCGCCGTGCCGGGCATGATCGTCGCGCCGCCGCCGCAGCCGGGCCAGCAGCCCGGCCAGGTGCAACCGGTTCCGCAGCCCGGCCAGCCCGGGCAACCCGTCCGCCGTCCTGGCGGAGAGAATTGAATTGAGAATTAGGAATTAAGAATTCGTCGTCTGTGTCGCTTCTCGACGACATCACAAAGGCGATAGCTGACGCGATGCGTCAGCATGATCCGGTGCGTCTCACGGCGCTGCGCATGCTGAAGGCGGCGCTGACGAACCGCGAAGTGGAGCGCGGCCGCGCGCTCGACGCGGCGGAGTCCCAGCAGGTCGTCGTCTCTCTGGTCAAACAGCGCAAGGATTCGATCGAGCAATTTACAAAAGGCGGACGCCAGGATCTCGCGGACAAGGAAGCCGCCGAGATTCGCGTGCTCGAAGCGTATCTGCCGGCCGCGGCGGACCCCGCCGCGGTCGAGCGCGCGGTGATCGACGCGATCGCCGAAACCGGCGCGACATCGCCGAAGGACATGGGTAAGGTGATGAAAGCGGCGATGGCGCGGCTCGCGGGGCAAGCCGTCGATGGCAAGACTGTAAACGAGCTCGTCCGCGCGAAGCTTGCGGGCGCCTAAACTTTTTTCTCGCGCCGCCCGTCTAACCGTTCGAGACGCCACAGAGCCTCTCATCCATCCTCCTTTAGGCCCTCGACGCCAAAGCGTCGAGGGCCTTTTTTTGTGGTGAAATCGGACACCTTGTCCGCTTCCGACCATCCGACGCGCGGCGCGGCGCGGTATCGCCTCGCGCGCGACGCCGGGCTCACCGGCATCGCGACGCTCACGAGCCGGATCCTCGGCCTGGCGCGCGATCAGGTGCTCGCGGCGTTCTTCGGCGCCGGCAACGACATGGACGCCTTCGTCGTCGCGTTCCGCGTGCCGAACCTCGTGCGCGATCTGTTCGCTGAAGGCGCGATGAGCGCGGCGTTCGTGCCGACCTTCACGCGCGAGCTTTCGCTCAAGGGGAAAGCGGGCGCGTGGCGCCTGGGCAACAACGTCGTGAACGGCCTCGCGATCACGACGGGCGCGCTCGTCGTGCTCGGCATCGTCTTCGCGCGGCCGCTCGTCGCGCTGTATGCGGGCGACTTCGCGCGCGTGCCCGGGAAGCTCGAGCTCACGGCGCAGCTCACGCGCATCCTGCTGCCCTTCCTCACGATGGTCGCGATCGCGGCGGCGGCGATGGGCATGCTGAATTCGTTGCACCACTATTTCGTGCCCGCGGTATCGCCCGCGATGTTCAACGTCGCGACGATCGTAGGCGTCGTCGGTCTGACGCCGCTGATGCCGCGGCTCGGGCAGCCGCCGATCATGGCGGTCGCGATCGCCGCACTCGCCGGCGGCCTGGGCCAGGCGGCGATTCAATGGCCGCCGCTGCGGCGCGAGGGATTCCGGTACCGCCTGACGTTCGACCCGCGCGATCCGGCGATCCGTCGGATCCTCGTGCTCATGGGTCCGGGAACGATCGGCCTCGCGGCAACGCAGGTGAACCTCTTCGTCAACACCGTGCTCGCGACGAGCCAGGGCACCGGCGCCGCGTCGTGGCTCACCTATGCGTTCCGTCTGATGTACCTGCCGATTGGGCTGTTCGGCGCGTCGATCGCGACCGCGGTGCTCCCCGCGGTCTCGCGGCACGCGGCGGCCGGCGACGCCGATGCGATGCGCCGCACGGTCTCACGCGGCCTCGCGCTCATGCTCGTGCTGAACGTTCCGGCGACGCTCGGCCTGATCGTGCTCGCCACGCCGATCGTCCAGCTGCTGTTCGAGCGCGGGCGCTTTCTCCCGGCGGACACGGCGGCGACGGCGAACGCGCTCCGCCTCTACGCCGTCGGCCTCGCGGGCTACTCGGCGGTGCGCATCGCGTCGCCGACCTTCTACGCGATCGGCGAGAGCCGCGTGCCGGCGATGGTGAGCGGCGCGGCGATTCTCGTGAACATCGCGGCGAGCGTGCTGCTGGTGCGCGCGATCGGCTTTGCCGGTCTTGCGCTCGGCACGTCGCTCGCGGCGATCGCGAACGCCGCGCTGCTGCTCTGGCTGCTGCGGCGCCGCCTCGGCGGCCTCGACGCGCGCCGTCTGTCGGGCACGCTGGCGAAGATCGGCGCGTCCGCAATCGTGATGGCGATTGCCGCGGCGGCGATTCAGCGCGGCATGGATCGCGTGGCGCCCGGAGCGGGCGTCGGCGCGCGCGCGTTTCGCCTTGCGTTCTCGATCGGCGGCGGGCTCACGGTGTTCGCGATCGCGACCAAAATGTCGCGCATCGACGAGATCGACGAGCTCGCGTCCCTGATTTTTGGCCGGGTACGGAAGTTGCTCGGCCACTGACGACGGCGGCGGCGGGCGCCGCGGCCGTCCGGATATAGTACGATTCCGAATCTGCCGATGCGCCGCTACCCATCGACCACCACGTCGTTCTCGTTCGGGCCCGGTCCGATCTCGACGGCGCTCAAGGCGCTGATCGGTATCAACGTCGTCATGTTCGTGGCGCAGGTGGCGTTCCCGATCACGACGATCGTGCTCGGGCTGCATCCTGCGTGGATCATTCCCGCGCCGTCGCCGTTCCCGCCCGAGCACGTGTTCTGGGTCTGGCAGGTCGGGACGTACATGTTCCTGCACGGCGGGATCTTCCACATCGTCTTCAACATGCTGGCGCTGTGGATGTTCGGCACCGAGCTCGAGCGCACGTGGGGCACGCGCTACTTCCTGAAGTTCTATCTCGTGACCGGCGTAGGCGCGGGCGCGCTCACGGTGCTCTTCTCGCTGCTGCCGTTCGGGTTCGCGCGTCAGCTCCAGTACGCGAACGTCATCGGCGCGTCTGGGGCGATCTACGGGCTGCTGCTCGCCTACGCGATGTACTTCCCCGAGCGTCCGATTTACATGTATTTCGTCTTCCCCATCCCGGCGAAAATCTTCGTCGCGATCATGGGAGCGATTGCATTCTTCTCGTCGATGAGCGACGCCGGCGGCGTGGCCAACGCGACACACCTCGGCGGCCTGCTGATCGCCTACCTGTTCCTCAAGAGCGCGCGCATCCATCCGATTTCAGAATTGAAGTACCGCTATCTGAAATGGAAGATCAACCGCGTCCGCAAGAAGTTCGACGTCTACTCCGGCGGACGCAACGCCGACGACTGGGACCGGCGGGTGCACTGATTGGGCGGATCCAGGATCAGATCCAGGATCGGATCCTCACCGACGACGACAAGCCGCTCGTCGAATACTTTCTGACCATCAGATGTAGAGGGACCCTTTCAGGGTCGCCGTGCGCGAGGCCGAAAGCCGCTCTGCGAGGGCGCGGCGAAGGCGATCGCGAGGGTCGAGCCGAGCACCGGCAGACCGTAGCCGTTGGTCAGGAAGCTGTACGTGAAGAGCGCGCCGCTCGCGACGTGGAAGTTCAGCGCCATCAGGAAGGCGAGCAGCGCGAACGCACGCGGCCAGGCGCCGAGCAATATCGCCAGCCCCGACATCATCTCGCCGAGCGGCACGAGCCGCGCGAACACGGCAACGCCCGGAATCGCGAACCGCTGCAGGTATGCGTGGCTCAACGAATCCGGCGGCGTGGATCCGAGCCATCCATTCAGTTGCCCGCCGAGGATCGACGGATCGGTGAACCAGCGGATCTTGCCGAGCCCCTCGAAGACGAAGAAGAGCCCGATGCACACGCGGAGGATCGCGAGGCCGGCGCGCTGACGATCGATTGCCATCCGCGGCCTAGGATCCGGCCTGCCGCAGCGTCTGCGCCGCGCGCTCGAGCGCGCGAACGACGAGCCGCGCCTGCTCCGCCGCGCGCGCGTAGTTGCCCGCGTCGACCGCTTCGCGCACGCCGGGAATCGTCTTGACGCCGTAGCCGGTGTACAGCCCCGGCGCGTAGACGACGTGCCGGTACCACGGGCGATCGGGGAGACCGGTCGGCTCGATCAGATCGCGCTCGGCCCTGATCAACGCGCGGTTGACGCGTGCGAGATCGGCGTCGGTCGCAGCGCTGGGTTCGCTCGAGAGCAGCGCCTCCGCGCGCGCCCGCGCCGCGGCGCCCGCTTTTGCGAACGCCTCGGCCGCCGCCTTCAGCGCCGCGAAATCGATCTTCGTCGCGCCGTCGGCGGACGCCTTGCGCGCCTGCTGCTCGATGTCGTCCACGTATTCCGCGATCTGCGCGCCGTAGGTCTCGTAGTCGAACGGAAGGATCTCCGCGTCGGCGAGGCGCAGGAGCGCGACCCCGGTCATCTGCGAGGCGAGCACCGAATATTTGAACGTCGGGTCGACGTACTTCTTGAACCACGTCGGGTTGTCGTAGGTCGAGTGATAGCTGCCGTCTCCGCCGCGGCCGTTCAGCCCCATGTCGATCGACGCGACGCCGATGTGATCGAGGAACGCCGTGTAATCCGACCCCGATCCGAGCGCGCCGACCGGCGGCTCCTTCCACGGCGAGCCGTCGGGCGCCTTCGACTGCTCGCGCGATCGCTCGAGCCATCCGTCGTACAGCGTCGTCTTCTCACCCTCGGGCTGAATCGACCGCGCGAGCTCGTGGAGGAACGGCGCCAGCGAGTGCACCGCGCTGCCGCTGAAGTTCAGGCCGCCGGCGCCGGCGTCGCGGTTCACGTACACCGCGGCCTTCGCCTTCAGCTCCTCCGCGAGATCCTCGACGAACTCGGTCGATCCGAGCAGCCCCTGCTCCTCGCCGTCCCAGCTCACGAAGACGATGGTGCGGCGCGGGCGCCAGCCGGCCTTCAGCATGCGGCCCATCGTGCGCGCGACGGCCATCATCGACACGTGTCCGCTCACCGAATCGGAGGCGCCGAAGGTCCACGCGTCGCGGTGCGATCCGACGACGATCCATTCGTCGGGCGCCGACGCGCCGGGGATGCGCGCCGCCACATCGATCAACCGCCGCTGCGCGTATTCCATCTGCAGCTTCATGTGGATCTTCGCGGGGCCCGGGCCGACGTGATACGTGATCGGCAGCGCGCCGCGCCACGCCTCGGGCGCGACCGGTCCGCGGAGGCGCTTCAGCAGCTCGACGCCGTCGCGATACGACATCGGCTGTACCGGGATCGGCGCGAAGGTCTCGATCTTGTCCATCGGGATCCGCTCGACGCCCGGCTTCGACGGCCGATCCGGCGTGGAGGGATCGCCCGGATATCGCGGCATGTCCATCACGCTGCCGCGCTGAATCATCCCCGATCCGCGGAACGGCCCGTCCGGGTAGACGTCGCCCTGGAAGTAGCCGTCCTCGTGGGGATCGGAGTAGATGAGGCACGCGATCGCGCCGTGCTCGAAGGCAACCTTCGGCTTGATGCCGCGCCAGCTGCCGCCGTAGCGCGCGAGCACGATCTTTCCCTTGACGTCGATGCCGAGCGTGGCGAGCGTCTCGTAGTCGGCGGGCACGCCGAAATTCACGTAGACGATCTCGCCCGTCACGTCTCCTGACGGCGAGTAGGCGTTGTACGCCGGAAGGATGCCGGGCTTGTCCGCCCACTGATCGCCGCGAATCTTTTCTTCTTCGACCTGCAGCTTCACCTGATCGGGCGCGACGATCTCCACGCGGCGCTCGCCGGGCCACGGCAGCAGCACGCTGTACTCGTACTTCGTCGGCTCGATGCCGAACTCGCGGAACTTGCCGGCGACGTAGTCGGCGAGCTTGATCTCGTACGGCGAGCCGGTATGGTGCGGCTCCGCCGTCATGACGTCGAAGTCGGACTGGTTCGCCGCGGCGCTCTGCGCGGCCGAGAGCTCCCGTTCGCGCGCGAGCTCGGCGGCGCTCGCGCCCGCGGAGAAGCCGCGCACGCGATCGGGCGACGGACTCTGCGCCGAGAGCCAGCTCGCCGCCGCGATCGCGCCGCAGAACGCGAGCACCGGCGTCCGCACGATTGTCGTCATCGGTGGAAGTAGTCGTCGGTGTGATCGAGCCAGTCCTGACGAATCGGGCTGAAGAGATCGAGCTCGAAGGTGTCCTCGAGCGCTTCGGCCTGGTGCTCGACCCACGACGGAATGTGCAGCACCTCGCCGGCCCGCACGGTGATCTCCTCGCCGCCGATCAGAAACTTCAGCGCGCCCTCGAGGATGTAGGTCATCTGCTCGCTCTCGTGCGAGTGCATCGGTACGAGGCAGCCGCGCTTCAAGTAGATCTGCGCGACCATTTCGCGCTCGCCCGTGACGACCTTGCGCGAGAGCAGCTCCGTCACTTTTTCGAGCGCGATCTCGTCCCACCGATGGAGGCGCACCGTCTGGGTGCTCATAGGCGTCCGAGCATATACCAACCTTCCCGGGATGCTATACACTGGCTGACGGATGAAGGCGGTCCTCAACGGGCGGGAGGCGCAGATCTCCGAGGGCCTGAACCGCGAACAGCTGCTCGCCGTACATCGCTGCATGCTCCTGTCGCGAAAGCTGGACGACAAGGAGATTCAGCTCAAGAACCAGAGCCAGATTTTTTTCCAAATCAGCGGCGCCGGCCACGAAGCGGTGCTCGCCGCCGCGGCGCTGACGCTGAAATCGGGCTACGACTGGTTTTTCCCCTATTACCGCGATCGCGCGCTGTGCCTCGGGCTCGGCGTCACGCCGCTCGAGATGCTATTGGCCGCCGTCGGCGCGAAAGACGATCCGGCGTCGGGCGGACGACAGATGCCGTCGCACTGGGGACACACGCAGCACAACATCGTGTCGGGGTCGAGCCCGACGGGCACGCAGGTGCTCCACGCCGTCGGCTCCGCCGAGGCCGGCGTGATCTACAGCCGCGTCCCGCAGATTCCCGATCGCGACGCGCGCCATCACGCCGACGAGATCACGTACGTCTCGCTCGGCGAAGGGGCGACGAGCGAAGGCGAGTTCTGGGAATCGCTGAACGTCACGTGCGCGAAGAAGCTGCCGGTGCTGTTCCTCGTCGAGGACAACGGCTACGCGATCTCGGTGCCGGTCGACGTGCAGACGGCGGGCGGCGACATCTCGCGCCTCGTCGCCTCGTTCCCCGGCCTCCTCGTCGACTCGATCGACGGCACCGATTTCTTCGTCAGCCTCCGCACGATGCGGAAGGCCGCCGAGTACGTGCGCGCGCGGAAGGGCCCCGCGTTCGTGCACGCGCGCGTGATTCGGCCGTACTCGCACTCGCTCTCCGACGACGAGAAACTGTACAAGCCGCCGGCGGAGCGCGAAGCGGAAGCCAGGCGCGATCCGATCGTCCGCTTCGCCCAGTTCCTCACGACCAACGGCCTCGCCACGGCCGACGATTTCGCCGCGATGGCCGCCGACGTCGAGCGCGAGGTGAACGACGCCGCGCTGAAGGCGCTCGCCGCGCCGAAGCCGTCGAAGACCAGCGCGATGCAGTGGGTGTACTCGCCTGACGTCGATCCGACGTCGTCCGCGTTCGAGACGGCGGCGCGCCCGGAAGGCAAGCCGGACACGATGGTCGAGGCGATCAACCGGACGCTGAAGGACGAAATGGCGCGCGAGCCGCGCATCGTCGTCTTCGGCGAGGACGTCGCCGACGCGAGCAAGCGCGAGGCGCTGCCGCTCGTCAAGGGCAAGGGCGGCGTCTTCAAGCTGACGCACGGGCTGCAGCGGCTCTACGGCGACGATCGCGTGTTCAACTCGCCGCTCGCCGAAGCGAGCATCGTCGGCCGCGCGACCGGCATGGCGGTGCGCAAGCTGAAGCCGGTCGTCGAGATTCAGTTCTTCGACTACATCTGGCCGGCGATGATGCAGATTCGCGACGAGCTGTCGATGATGCGCTACCGATCGGGCAACCACTGGTCGGCGCCCGTCGTGATCCGCGTGCCGATCGGCGGCTACCTGCGCGGCGGCGGCCCGTATCACAGCCAGTCGGGCGAGAGCATCTTCGCGCACTGCCCCGGCCTCCGCATCGCGTATCCGTCGACGGCCGTCGACGCCGCGGGCCTGCTGCGCACGGCGATCCGCTGCGACGATCCGGTGCTCTTCCTCGAGCACAAGCATCTCTACCGCCAGACTTACAACAAGGGCGAGTACCCAGGCAGCGACTTCATGATTCCGTTCGGCAAGGCGAGCCTGCGGCGCGACGGCGACCACGTGCTCGTCGTCACGTGGGGCGCGCTCGTGCAGCGATCGCTCCTGGCGGCGCAGCAGGCGGAGAAGGATCACGTCAGCGTCGCGGTGCTCGATCTGCGCACGATCGTGCCCTACGACTGGGACGCGATTGCCGCGCTCGTCACGCGTACGAGCCGCGTCGTCATCGCGCACGAGGATCAGGTGATGTGCGGCTTCGGCGCCGAGCTCGCCGCGCGAATCGCCGGCGAGCTGTTCGAGCACCTCGACGCTCCCGTGCGCCGCGTCGGTGCGCTCAGCGCGCCGGTCGCGTACGCCCCCGACCTCGAGGAGGCCATCCTCCCGCAGTCGCACGACATCCTGAAGGCGATCCGCGAAACGGCGCGGTACTGACTCGGGATTCGGGATTTGGGATTCGTCGTGCGTTGTGCGGCGCGATTCGCGAATCCCGAATCCCTAATCCCGAATCCCAGACGGGCGCTCGCGTTGCTCATGAGCGCGCTCGTCGCGGCCACGGTGAGCGCGCGAGCGCCGGAGGTCCTGCGCTCGGTCGGCGCCGTGCCGGCGCACATCGCCGGCCGATTCCGCGAGGCCGCCGGATTCCAGCAGTCCGCGTCGGGCCAGTACTTCGTCTTCGATCGCCGCTCGCACGTCGTCTTCGGCGTCGACGCCGAGCAGTCGAGCGCGTGGGAAATCGTCCACATCGGCGGCGAGGAGGGGCGCATCATCGATCCGACGGCGTTCGCCGTCGAGCCGAACGGCACGTTCGTCGTCGCCGACGCACCCACCGGCCGCGAGCGCATCCAGATCTTCACGCCGGCCGGCTTTCGCATCGGCGGATTTCTCCTGCCGGGACGTCTGAAGGCGCGCGTCGTCCTCGACAGCAGCGTGCTGAACGGCATCGGATCGCTGCAGTACACCGGCACCTCGATTCTGATGTCCCAGCCCGAGACGGGCGCACTCGTCGCCGAGTACGACCTGAACGGCGGCGTCCACCGCACGTTCGGACGCCTTCGCGCGACGGGGCACGAGGACGATCGCGAGCTGCACCTTGCGCTGAACAGCGGCATCCCGCTCGTCGATCCGACAGGCGGCTTCTACTTCGTCTTCCAGACCGGCGAGCCGGTCTTTCGGAAATACGACGCGGCGGGGACGCTCGTCTTCGAACGCCGCGTCCAGGGACGCGAGATCGACGACCTCGTCGCGAACCTGCCGACGAAATGGCCGACGCGGAAGACCGACGACGGCGAGGTCCCGCTGGTGCGGCCGACGGTGCGCACGGCGGCCGTCGATCGCGACGGCAGCCTGTGGATCGCGTTCGTCGTCGCCTACACGTACGTGTTCGATCGCGACGGCGACAAGGCGCGCGCCGTGCAGTTCCGCGGCGCCGGCGTCCTCTCGCCGACGAGCCTCTTCTTCGGCGCGAACGATCGCGTCCTCGTGACGCCGGGGCTGTACGCGTTCGCGAGGGCCGGAGGGGCAGCCGCGCCCGTCGTGCCGCTGCCTGTCCTGCCGCGCTCGTGATCGCCGCCCGCCACCTCACGCGGCGCTTCGGCCCGCGCACCGCCGTCGACGACGTCACCTTCGAGGTCGGCCGATCGGAGATCGTTGCGCTGCTCGGCCCGAACGGCGCGGGCAAGACGACGACGCTGCGCATGCTCGCGGGGTTGATCGCGCCGACGAGCGGGTCGGTCGCGATCGGCGGCGTGCAGCTCACGCGCGCCAACGGCGCGGCGCTGCGCATGCAGATCGGCTTTCTCACCGAAGCGCCGGGGTTGTGGGATCGGCTGACGGTTCGGGAGAATCTGCGCGTGTACGCGGGACTCTACGGCCTCGCCGACGCCGACGCGCGGATCGACCGCGTGCTGGACCTGTTCGCGATCGCGGACCGCGCGAACGCGCGGACGGTGGAGCTGTCGAAGGGCACGCGGCAGAAAGCGGCGCTCGCGCGCACGCTATTGCACGACCCGACGATTCTGCTGCTCGACGAGCCGACCTCGGGCCTCGATCCCGAGGTGACGCGCAGCGTGCGGATGCTCCTCGACGAGCGGCGCGCCGCCGGCTGCTCGATCCTCGTCTCGACGCACAACCTCGACGAAGCCGAGCGGCTCGCGGACCGCGTCGCCGTCCTCGACGAGCGGCTCGTCGCAATCGACGATCCGGCGGCGCTGCGCGCGCGGCTCACCACGGGCCGCACGATCGTGCGCGTCGCCGGCGATCCGTCCGCCTACCTTCCCGCGATTCGATCGATCGTCGGTCCGGGCGTCGACGTCGCCGTCGAACGGTCCTCGCTCGCGCTCCAGGTGCCTCATCCCGAACGCCAGACGCCGGCGATCGTCGCCGCGCTCGTCGCCGCCGGCGCCCAGATCCTCGAAGTGCGCGCCGAGATGCCGGCGCTCGAAGACGTCTACGTCCACCTGATGGGCGCCGACGGCGGCGGCGCGTAGGCGGCGCCGATGGGACACATCCGCCCGCTCCTCGCGAAGGAATTCCTCGATCTCGCGCGCAACAAGACGGCGCTCGTGCCGGTGGCGATCGTCACCGTGCTGACGCTCGCGCTGCCGTTCGGGATCGCGATCGCGATTCCGGCGATGACCGGCCACGCGCTCGGCGAGGACTCCGATCTCGTGCGCATCAGCCACATGGCGAGCGCCGCCGACACGCTGTCCGACGACGGCCGGATTCAGCTGTTCCTCTTTCAGCAGTTCCTGATGATGTTTCTGATCACGCCGGTCACCGGCGCGATGGCGCTCGCCTCGCACGCGATCGTCGGCGAGAAGCAGGCGCGCACGCTCGAGCCGCTGCTTGCGACGCCGCTCGGCACCTTCGAGCTGCTGACGGCGAAAGTGCTCGGGGCGCTCGTGCCGACGTTGACGATCTCGGGAATCGGCCTCGCGATCTACCTCGGCGGGATTGGGCTGTTCGCCGCGCCCGGCGTCGGCGCCGCGATGGCGAGCCTGCGGACGTTCCTGCTCATCGCGCTCGTCGCGCCGGCGTCGGCGCTCGTGTCGCTGCAGGCGGCCATCCTGATCTCCTCGCGCGTGAACGACGCGCGGACCGCGCAGCAGTTCGGTGCGCTCATCATCATTCCGCTCGCGGGGCTCATGGTGGCGCAGTTCTCGGGGTCGGTCTGGCTGTCGTCGCTGGCGCTCGCGCTCATCGGCCTCGGCCTGCTGGCGGTCTGGCTGGCGCTGACTTTTGTCAGCGTCGCGCTCTTCGACCGCGAAACGATCCTGACACGATGGCGCTAGCTGCTCCGTTGCGGGACAGCCAGTGAACACGCGTTGGCGCGTTCCTGCACACATTTGACGCCGCGATCCAGAAACCCTGCGGCGAAACCACGATTTCGTGGCGGCGCGGTCGTTGCACGCGCGCCGGGCAGGATGAAAACTGAAACCCGATTACAAAAGGCGTCGCGCGGTGGACGGCTCGTCCTGTTGATCGTCGTGATGACGGCGTGGATCGTCGCGATCCTCGGGATGCTGCCCGAGCCGCAGAAGGCGTCGCCCGACACCGACCGCACGTCGCCGGCAAGCGTCGCCGATTCGCTCAGGCTCGTGTGAGCGCAGTCTCGCGCGAACCTGCGACGTCGGGGCGGCCACCCGACGTGGAGTCGTGTTCCGCCGCCGCAGGCGTCGTCCGCTTGAACGGATAATAAAACCGCGCCACGTATCCCGCCGGCACGGGTTCACTCGCGCCGTAGCGCTCGGGCTCGCGGCTGCCCGGCACACGCGCCGTCCCGAACAGCACGTCCCAGCACGCCAGCAGGCTCGCGAAATTCGTGTCGTACGCGTCGCGCTCGGCGGCGTGATGCCAATGGTGGAACTGCGGAGAGACGAACGCCCACCCGAGCGGCCCGTACCGCACGCGCACGTTCGCGTGCACGAGCCACGACTGCCAGCCGAACACCGCGATGCAGATGCCGATCGCCGCGGGCGTCAGATCGAGCGCGACGAGCGGCGCGAGCGAGGCGACGCGCGACAGCAAGAGATCGAAAGGATGGAAGCGGAGCGCGACGAGCCAGTCCATCTCCTCGGCCGAGTGATGCACCGCGTGAAAACGCCAGAGCCACGGCACGATGTGCTGCAGGCGATGGATCACGTAGATGCCGAGATCGCCGGCGGCGATCGCGACGAGCGCCTGCGCCCATAGCGGCCGCGCGTGCGCCCACGCGCGCACCTGCGGCGCGAGGGCCGAGGCGGCGACGTCGACGCCGCCGAGCACGAGGAGCAGCAGCACATAGAGCACGAGCCCGTTGGCGAGGCCGGTGAAGAGATCGGTGGCCCATCCGCGGCGGAACACGGGCTGCGCGCGGTTCGCGGCGGCGAGCCGCTCGAACGGCACGAAGACGGCGGCCGCAATGACGAGCGGCCTGGCCGGCCCGAGGAGAAGGAGCAGAGCCATCGAGGTCGAACGGATGGGGCAAGGACGGCGCCAGCTCATTGCGCGAGAGAAACCGCAGCTTTTCGCGACCGGGGCCGTACGCACGCGGCCGTCGGCTTACAGTTCTGAACCCGCTGGCGAAAAACGTGCGCCGTGCGATCGGGGAAGTGACGGATCCTCGGAAAAGCGCTTGACATCGCGCGGGCACTGAATGAACATTCATTCAGTGGCTCTCGCCGCCGTCTCCCGACGCGATTCGACGCCCGGCCCCAAGCGCGACGCCATCCTGCGCGCCGCCATCGACATCTTCGCCGACCGCGGCTATTTCAATGCGCAGGTCGCCGACGTCGCCCGCGCCGCCGGCGTCGCCGCCGGCACCGTGTATCTCTACTTCAAGAGCAAGGACGATCTGCTCGTCTCGATCTTCGAGCGCAGCATGCGCGAGGACCTCGCGCTCGGCCGCGCGGCCGTCGCCGGCCTCGACGATCCCGCTGAACGCCTGCGGCGCCTGGCGCGCGGCCATCTCGCGCGGCTCGGCGCCGATCGCAACCTCGCGATCGTCTTCCAGGTGGAGCTGCGGCAGTCGACGAAGTTCATGGAGCGCTTTTCTTCGACGCTGCTGCGCGATTACCTCGGCCTCATCCGCGAGGCGATTGCCGACGGGCAGCGCGCCGGCCTCTTCCGGACCGACATCAAGGCGACTGCCGCGGCGAAGGTGCTGTTCGGCGCGCTCGACGAGATGGCGACCAACTGGATCCTCAGCCGCCGCCGGTATTCACTCGAGGCGGATGCCGACACGGTGATCGATCTCTTTCTCAACGGGGCGCGCGCGCGATGACGATTCGATCCGCCGCGGTGCTGGGCGCCGGCACGATGGGCGCGCAGATTGCCGCACACTTCGCCAACGCCGGCCTCCCGGTTCTCCTCCTCGACCTCGACGCCGGCACCGCCCGCGACGGACTGAAGCGCGCACGCGCGCTCAAGCCGGATCCGTTCTTCACCGCCGATGCCGCCTCGCTCATCACGACCGGCGGCTTCGACGAGCTCGAGAAGATCCGATCGGCGGACTGGATCGTCGAAGCCGTCGTCGAGCAGCTCGACGTGAAGCGGCCGCTGCTCGAGCGCGTCGACAAGGCGCGCGGCGCGGCGTCGATCGTCAGCACGAACACGTCGGGCATCAGCGTGGCAGCCCTCGCCGAAGGACGGAGCGACGCGTTCCGGCGGCACTGGCTCGGCACGCACTTCTTCAACCCTCCGCGCTATCTGCACCTCGTCGAGCTGATTCCGACCTCCGACACCGATCCGGCCGTCGCCGACGCCGTCGCCGCCTTCGCCGATCGCCGCCTCGGCAAGGGCGTCGTCGTCGCGAAGGACACGCCGAACTTCATCGCGAACCACATCGGGATAGTCGGCGTCGTGCACGTGCTGCGCGCGCTGGAGTCGGGCCGCTACACGATCGAGGAGATCGACGCGATCACCGGCCCGGCGCTCGGCCGGCCGAAGAGCGCGACGTTCCGGACGATGGACATCGCGGGGCTCGACATCCTGGCGCACGTCGCGAAGAACCTGAAGATCGAGCTGCCGCCGCTCGTCGGGGCGATGATCGAGCGCGGCTGGCTCGGCGAGAAATCGGGTCAGGGCTTTTACAAGCGCGTGAAGAGCGGCGCGGGCGCCGAGATCCTGACGCTCGATCCGGCGTCGATGACGTATCGCCCGAAGCAGCCGGTGAAGCTCGCCTCGCTCGACGCGGCGCGCGCGATCGACGACGCGCGCGAGCGAATCCGGATGCTCTTCGCCGCGAAGGACAAGGTCGGCGACTTCCTGCGCGAGACGCTCGAGCCGACGCTTCGCTACACGGCGAAGGTCGCGCCCGAGATTGCCCACTCGAGCGACGACGTCGATCGCGCGATGAAGTGGGGGTTCGGCTGGGAGCTCGGGCCGTTCGAGATCATGGACGCGCTCGGGATTGGCGCCCCTGAACGGGAAGGCGTGACCGGCGACCCTGAAAGGGTCGCCCTACAGGACACTGAAAGGGTCGCCGTACAGGACACTGAAAGGGTCGCCCTACATCGCGGCGCAACGACCACCGTTGTAGGGCGACCCTTTCAGGGTCGCCACGCCGATATCACGCTGCTCCGATCGGCGAAGGATCGCAGCGCCGTCGTGAAGAAGAACGCCGGCGCGAGCCTCGTCGACCTCGGCGACGGCGTGCTCGCGCTCGAATTCCACTCGAAGATGAACGCCATCGGCGGCGACACGATGCAGATGATTCGCGCCGGCGTGAAGGAAGCCGCCGCGAACTTCGCCGCGCTGGTCGTCGGCAACGACGCGCCGAATTTTTCTGTCGGCGCGAACCTGATGCTCCTGCTGCTCGAAGCGCAGGAAGGCAACTGGGACGAGATCGATCTCGGGCTGCGCACGTTCCAGGAGGCGACGCAGGCGCTGCGCTTCGCCGACACGCCGGTCGTCGTCGCGGCGGCCGGCATGACGCTCGGCGGCGGCTGCGAGATCGTGCTGCACGGCGACCGCGTGCAGGCCGCGGCGGAGAGCTACATCGGGCTCGTCGAGGTCGGCGTCGGGCTGATTCCCGCCGGCGGCGGCACGAAGGAGATGGTGGCGCGCGCCGTGGACGATCTGCCGTCGACGCAGGCCGATCTGCTGCCGTTCGCGCAGCGAGTGTTCGAGACGATCGGCTTCGCGAAGGTCTCGACGAGCGCCGCCGACGCGCGGCGCCTCGGGTTCCTCGGCGACGCGGATCCGATCACGATGAACCGCGATCGCCTGATGGAGGATGCCAAGGCGTACGCGCTCGAGCGCGTCCGCGAAGGCTATCAGCGGCGCCAGCCGCGCGCCGCGATTCCCGTCGGCGGCGAGAGCGTGCTCGCCGCGCTGAAGCTCGGCGTCCACCTCGCGTGGCGCGCCGGCCGCATCAGCGATCACGACGCGGTCGTCGGACGCGCGCTCGCGAACGTGATCGCCGGCGGCGCGCTGCCGCACCAGACGACCGTCGCCGAGCAGTACCTGCTCGACCTCGAGCGCGAAGCGTTCCTGAAGCTGTGCGGCGAGCGGAAGACGCTGGAGCGCATCCAGCACACGTTGAAGACCGGGAAGCCGTTGCGCAATTAGGCGCACAAGTAGGGCGACTTTTTCAGGGTCGCCGACGATATGACAATCATCGACCGCGGAAACGGACCGGCGCTCGTGCTGATTCCCGGCCTTCAGGGCCGGTGGGAATACATGCGCGCGGCGGTCGATGCGCTGTCGGCGTCGTTTCGCGTGATCACCTTTTCGCTCGGGACCGGCGAGCTCGACGATCTCGCGCGGCAGGCCGTGCGGGCGCTCGACGAAAAGAATGTCCCGTGCGCGACGATCTGCGGCGTGTCGTTCGGCGGCCTCGTCGCGCTGCGGGTCGCCGCGGCGCATGGGCCGCGCTGCGAGCGCCTCGTCCTCGCGTCGACGCCGCCACCCGCGCTCCGGCTGCGCCCGCGGCACGCGCTGTACCTCAAGGCCGCGTGGCTCCTTGGTCCGCTGTTTCTGGCAGAAACGCCGTTCCGCCTGCGCCACGAGCTTCGGGCGGCGATGCCGAATCGAAGAGATCGCCGCCGCTTCACGCTCGACGCGCTGCGGACGGGGCTCGCGGCGCCGGTCTCGATCGGCGCGATGGCGTCGCGCGCGAAGCTCGTGCAGAGCGACGCCGCCGCGCGCGACTGCGCGTCGGTCGCCGCGCCGACGCTCGTCATCACCGGCGAGCCGCATCTCGACTACGTCGTCCCCGTAGACGGATCGGCGGAGTACGAGCGGCTGATCGCGAACGCGCGCCGCGCGGTGCTCCGCGAGACCGGCCACCTCGGCGCGATGACGCGCCCGCGCGAGTTCGCCGATCTGATTCGCGCGTTCGCGAACGGCGACGCGGGCGCGCGCGCGGCCTCGACGTCGACAGATCGGGTCGCATAGATGCGGCTGCGAGAAATTCCGGGCCCGGCGGGACGGCTCGAAGCGCTGCTCGACGAGCCGCCGCCGAATCGTGCCGTCGGCGACGACGGGCTCGTCAGCGAAGGCCACGCGAGCGGTCTGCGCGCGGCCGTGGTCTTCGCGCATCCGCACACGGAGTACGGCGGGACGATGCACACGAAGGTCGTGTATCAGACCGCGAAGGCGCTGAGCCGCATCGGCTGCGCGGTGCTGCGGTTCAACTTCCGCGGCGCCGGCGCGAGCGCGGGCGTGTTCAGCAACGGGCCGGGCGAGATGGACGACTTCCGCGCGGCGCTCGATTTCATGCGCGGCCGCTATCCCGGCGCGCCGCTATGGGCCGGCGGCATGTCATTCGGCTCGTACGTCGCGCTGGCGTCGGGCGCCGCCGATCCGCGCGTGTCGACGCTCGTCGGCATCGCGCTGCCGGTGTCACGCTACGACTTCAGCCCGGTGGAACGCAGCGCGAAGCCGAAGTTTTTCATCCACGGCGAGTTCGACGAGCTCTGCCCGCTGAAAGAGATGCGCGAGTTCTACGCGCGCTGCGCGGAGCCGAAGGATCTGGTCGTCATCGACGCCGCCGACCACCTGTTCGACGGCAAGGTGAGCCAGGTCGCCGAGGCCATCGAAGGTCTTCTGAGTGATTGGAGTACGTAACCCATGAACGACGCAGTCATCGTGTCGGCCGTTCGCACGGCCGTCGGCAAGGCGCCGGGCGGAACGCTTCGCGGCACGCGGCCCGACGAGCTCGCGGCGGCGGCGATCGGCGAAGCCCTGAAGCGCGCGCCCGGCATCGACGCCGCCGACGTCGACGACGTGATTCTCGGCTGCGCGATGCCGGAGGCCGAGCAGGGCATGAACGTCGCGCGCATCGCGAGCCTCCGCGCCGGCATTCCGGTGAGCGCGTCGGCGGTGACGGTGAACCGTTTCTGTTCGTCGGGGCTGCAGGCGATCGCGTACGCCGCCGAGCGGGTGATGTGCGGCTTCGCGCAGACGATCGTCGCCGGCGGCACCGAGTCGATGAGCCTGGTGCCGATGGGCGGCCACAAGATCGCGCCGAACCCCACGCTCGTCGACAGCTACCCGGACGTGTATCTCAGCACCGGCTTGGTCGCCGAGAACCATGCGCGCGAGTCGTCCATCTCGCGGGAGGAGCAGGACGCCTACGCGCTCCGCAGCCATGAGCGCGCGCTCGCCGCGATCGACAGCGGCCGCTTCGCCGAGGAGATCGTCCCGGTGACGGCCGCGGTCGTGGAAACCGGGCACGGCGCGAAAAAGGGGTACGACCCCATTTTTCGGAAGGTGACGTTTTCGGTCGACGAGGGGCCGCGGCGCGACACCTCCGCCGACGCGCTCGCGAAGCTGCGGCCCGCGTTTCACGCGAAGGGCACCGTGACGGCCGGCAACTCCTCGCAGACGAGCGACGGCGCAGCCGCCGTGATCGTCACCTCCGCCGATCGCGCGCGCGCGGCGGGCCTCGCGCCGATGGCGCGCTTCGTCGCCTTCGCGACCGCGGGCGTCGAGCCCGAGCGCTTCGGCATCGGTCCGGTGCCGGCGATTCAGAAAGCGCTGAAGCTCGCGGGCCTCACGCTCGATCAGATCGATCTCATCGAGCTGAACGAAGCGTTCGCCGCGCAGGTGCTCGCGTGCCTGCGCGCGCTGCCGATCGATCCCGATCGCCTCAACGTGAACGGCGGCGCGATCGCGCTCGGCCATCCGCTCGGCTGCACCGGCGCCAAGCTGACGACGACGCTCGTGCACGAGATGCGCCGGCGCGGCGCGCGCTACGGCATGGTGACGATGTGTGTTGGCGGCGGCATGGGCGCCGCTGGTATCTTTGAAAGGGTATAACGATGCCGACGACCACTGACACGACGATCCTGCGCGGCGGCGAATTCCTGCTCCAGCCGGCGGAAGCCGACGGCGTTTTCACGCCCGAGAAGCTCACCGAGGAGCATCTGCTCATCGGCCGCACGGCGGAGGAGTTCGTCGAGAACGAGGTCCTTCCCAAACTCGATCAGCTCGAGCAGAAGGACTGGAACCTCGCGCGCGAGCTGGTGAAGAAGGGCGCGGAGCTCGGGCTGCTCGGCGTCGACGTGCCGGAGGCGTACGGCGGCCTCGGCCTCGACAAAGTCACCTCGCTCGTCGTCTCCGAGAGGCTCGCGCGGTCGGCATCCTTCGGCGCGACCTTCGGCGCGCACGCAAACCTGACGATCGTGCCGCTGATGCTCTTCGGGACCGACGCGCAGAAGCAGCGCTATCTTCCGCGGCTGCTGAGCGGCGAGATCATCGGCGCGTACGGGCTGAGCGAATCGGGGTCGGGATCCGACGCGCTCGGCGCGCGCACCAAAGCGACGCGGCAGGGCGACGGCAGCTTCCTGCTGAACGGCGAGAAGATGTGGATCACCAACGGCGGCTTCGCCGATCTGTTCGTCGTCTTCGCCAAGGTGGACGGGGAACAGTTCACGGCGTTTCTCGTCGAGCGCGGCTACGGCGTCAAGAGCGGCAAGGAAGAGCACAAGATGGGGCTGCAGGGCTCCTCGACGACGCCGCTCATCTTCCAGGACGTGCGGGTGCCGGCGGAAAACGTCCTCGGCGAGGTCGGCAAGGGGCACAAGGTCGCGTTCAACGTGCTGAACTTCGCGCGCTTCAAGCTCGGCGCGATGTGCAGCGGCGGCGCCGCAAGCGCGATCGCCGAGAGCGCGAAGTACGCCGCGACCCGGCGGCAGTTCGGCCAGCCGATCGCCAGCTTCGGCGCCATCAAGCACAAGATCGGCGAGATGGTCGTGCGGACCTACGCGATTGAGAGCCTGCTCTATCGCACCGCCGGCCTCGTCGACGCGCGCATCGCGGCCACGCCGCACGATCCGAGCGACGGCTCGGCGGCGCTCGCCGCGTTCGAGGAGTACGCCGTCGAGTCGTCCATCGCGAAGGTCGCCGGCAGCGAGGCGCTGAACTTCGTCCTCGACGAGAACATCCAGATCCACGGCGGCAACGGCTACGTGCGCGACTATCCCGCGGAGCGGCACTACCGCGACGCGCGCGTCAACCGGATCTTCGAGGGCACCAACGAGATCAACCGGCTGCTGATTCCCGGCATGCTGATCCGCCGCGCGGTGAAGGGCGAGCTGCCGCTGATTCCCGCCGCGAAGGCGCTGCAGGACGAGATCCTCGGCCCGCCGTCGGTGGCGTCGATGGCGGACGAGGGCGCGCTCGCCGGCGAACGCCGCGCCGTCGAGGCGTTCAAGAAGACGGCGCTGATGGTGATCGGCCTCGCGATGCAGACCTACGGCCAGAAACTGACAGACGAGCAGGAAGTGCTGATGCACCTGGCCGACATCGCGATCGACGTCTACAGCGCGGAGAGCGCGGTGCTGCGCGCGCTCGCGGCGTCGCAGGCGAAGAATCGGCGGGCCGCGCTGCACGCCGACGCGGCGCAGGTGTTCGTCAACGACGCCGCGCTTCGGATCGACGCGTCCGCGCGGCAGGCGCTCGCCGCGATCAGCGAGGGCGATACGCTTCGCACGATGCTCGCCGCGCTGCGCCGCGTCCTGAAGGTGACGCCGATCAACACCGTCGCCGCCCGCCGCCGCATCGCCGACGAGACGGTGGCGCGCGCCGGGTATCCGTTCGCGTAGGCCGGGAGGGCCTGGCAGGCCGGGCGGGCCTGGCAGGCCGGGCAGGCCGGGCAGGTCGGGCAGGTCGGGCGGGTCGGGCAGGTGGAGCGGATCGGGCTGAGAATGATCGTTTGACGGATCGAATCTTTCGGATGCTTCGTGCTGCAGGGTCTTACCTGCCCGGCCTGCCAGGCTCGCCTGGCCTGCCTGGCCTGCCTGGCCTTCTCGCGGCGGGTCTCCTGCTCGCCTCGTGCGGCAGCAGCCCGCCGCCCGAACCGAAGGACTACGCCGCGAAGATCGCCGGCGAGCGCGCGGCGAAGGACGCGCAGTTCGCCGCGGGCGACGATCCGGTTCCGGCCGCGCGGCACAAGGACCTGCTCCCGCTCGCGTACTTTCCGATCGATCCCGAATACAAGGTGCCCGGCGCGCTGAAGCGCGTCGCCGATTCGACCGTGTTCGAGATGCCGACCTCGACCGGCACCAAACGCCAGATGCGGCGCGTCGGCACGCTCGAGTTCACGCTCAAAGGAACCCCGATGAAGCTGACCGTCTTCGTCGAGGTCGCCGACCCGAACCATCTGTTCATCGCGTTCAACGATCTGACGAGCGGCACCGAGACGTATCCCGCCGGACGCTACCTCGATCTCGAGCCGAACGGCACGAACATCTACGAGGTGGACTTCAACAAAGCGTACAACCCGTACTGCTACTACAACCTCGCGTACGAGTGTCCGTACCCGCCGGCGGAGAACCGCCTGAAGATCCCGATCCGCGCCGGCGAGAAGACAAAAAGTTAAAAGTTAAAAGTTAAAAGTTAAAAGTCTCAGAGAGAAATGAACCAGTCCTCTTCGTTCTTTCCCTTTCCGTCTGCCTTTCACTCTTCACTTTCACTTTTCACTTCACTTTTCACTTCACTTTTAACTTTTAACTTTTAACTTTTAACTTTTAACTTTTAACTTTTAACTTTGACGCTGCGTGCGATCGTCTTCGATTTCGACGGCGTGATCTCCAACAGCGAACCGCTGCACCTCGCCGCGTATCAGCGCGTGCTCGCCGCCGAGCGCGTCGCGCTCACCGAGCGCGACTACTACGCGCGCTATCTCGGGTTCGACGACGCCGGCGCGTTTGCGGCGATCGGGGCGGACAACGATCGCGCGTGGACCCCGCAGCACATCGCCGCGCTCGTCGCGCGCAAAGCGATCGAGTTCGAGGCGCTCGAGCGCGACACGTCGGTCCTCTTTCCCGGCGCCGCCGACGCCGTCCGGCGCGCCGCGCGCGCGCTGCCGATCGCGATCGCGTCAGGCGCGCGCGGCGAGGAAATCCGCCGCGTCCTCGCGCGCGAACACCTCGATGCCTGCTTCACCGCGATTGTCGCCGCGGAAGATACGCCGCGCAGCAAGCCGGCGCCTGATCCATATCTGCACGCGGTGTCGCGCCTCGCCGCCGCGATGGGCGAACCGCTCGCCCCGGCCGACTGCGTCGCCATCGAGGACTCGCGCTGGGGCCTCGAGTCGGCGCGCGCCGCCGGCCTGCGCACGATTGCCGTGACGAACACTTACGAGCGATCGGCGCTGGACGGCGACGCGGATCTCGTCATTCCTTCACTCGCCGCCATGGATTTGGATGCGATCGCGGCGCTCTGTCGCGAAAGCTAAATCGAACGGCGGAGCTTATCCAACTCATTGGATTCCTGCCTTTTTTGCGGATTCTTCGCGCCTGTTCGCCTTTACTCCCCGCGCGAGCGAACCTGATACTGCTTGAGATCCGGATCGCGGACCTCGATCGCACAGTGTTCGATTCCGGGCTGAAACTCGTGTCGATTTGACCGAGGTTTTTTGAGGGAGGAAGGATGAGAGTCAAGGCAATCGTCCTGTCACTGGTGGCGCTGCTCGCCACGAGCGCGATCGCGAGCGCGCAGAGTCAGACGGGCGAAATCTTCGGCAAGGCCACCGACAGCTCCGGCGCGGTGCTGCCCGGCGTCACCGTGACGCTCACCGGGCCCGTGCTGCTGCAGCCGCTGACGGCGATCACGAGCGAGACGGGAACCTATCAGTTCCCGCGCGTCGAGATCGGCGTCTACACGGTGAAGTTCGAGCTCACCGGCTTCAAGACCGTCGTCAACGAGGGCATTCGCGTCACGGTCGGGTTCAGCGCCCAGGTGAACGCCGTGATGGGGATCTCCACCGTGCAGGAGACGATCACCGTGACGGGCGAGACGCCGATTGTCGACACGAAGGAAGTCGGCACCAAGCAGACCTTCACGAACGAATTGCTGCAGAGCATCCCGTCGGCGCGCGATCCGTGGGTGATCCTGCAGCAGACCGCCGGCATCGCGATGGACCGCGAGAACGTCGGCGGCAACATGTCGGGCCAGCAGTCGAACTACGTGTCGCGCGGGGGCAATCCGACCAACAACAAGTGGTCGCTCGACGGCGTGGACATCACCGACATGTCGGCGACTGGCGCGTCGCCGAGCTATTACGACTTCGACGCGTTCGAGGAGATGACGATCAACACCGGCGGCGTCGACGTGACGCAGCAGACCGGCGGCGTCGGCATCAACCTCGTCACCAAGAGCGGCAGCGACCGCTTCAAGGGCTCGTCGCGCTTCTACGGCACGGATCAGAAGTTCGAGTCGAACAACATCGACGACACGCTGCGTAACCAGGGCGCGAGCTCCGGCAACCCGATCCAGAACATCAAGGACTACGGCGTCGAGGCCGGCGGCCCGCTGAAGAAGGGACGCGCGTGGGTGTGGGGCAGCTTCGGCAAGCAGACGATCGACGTCGGCGTGCTCGGCTTCTATCAGCCCACCACCTTCTGCCAGTCGCTGAAGAGCGCGGCGGTCGCCAACGCGCAGTCGATCGACACGATCAACGGCTGCCTGAACACCGACCGCACGCTGCTGCAGACGACGAACCTGAAGGCCGAAGTGCAGCTGTTCAAGGGCAACAAGGCGACCCTCTTCAACAACTTCGCGAAGAAGGAGCGCAACGCGCGCGGCGCCTCCGACTTGAACCCCATCGAGACGACGACGCCGCAAGGTGCCGTCGACGCGAGCTTCGGCAAACACTGGTGGAACACCGGCCCGAACCCGACCTTCAAGTTCGGCGATCAGTGGGTCGTGAGCGACCGGCTGCTCGTCGATGTGCAGTACGCGCACATCGGCAACAACTTCACGCTCGGCTTCCACTCGCCCGAGCTGCGCGACGTGCAGCCGACGCTGATCATCTCGACCGGCCTGAACGGCCGCTCCTTCCAGGAGCAGGTGTTCATCCGCCCGGTGAACAGCGTCACGTTCAACTCCAACTACTTCATGCCGGCGGTGGCCGGCGGCGACCACGCGATCAAGTTCGGCGCCTACTGGCGCGACTCGAACTCCGTGTCGCTGCTGCACCGCGGCGGCTTCGCCACGGTCCGCTTCCCGACCGACGTGACGAACGACTGCTCGACGCTGGCCTCCGGCTGCCAGGTCGATCTGATCCGCGACGGCAACTCGGTGTACGACCTGCTGAACGTCGCCGCATTTGTGCAGGACACCTACACGCACGGCCGCGTGACGGCACAGCTCGGCATCCGGTACGACCGCAACCACGATCAGGCGCTGGCGTCCACGATCGGGGCCAATCCGCTCGGCGGCCCGTGGCTTCCGGCGATCAACTTCCCCGGCGCCGATCCGGGCGTCGTCTTCAACAACTTCTCGCCCCGCGTGGGCATGACCTACGACCTGAGTGGCAATGGCAAGACGCTCGTGCGAGCGAACTACGCGCGGTATTACGGCCAGGTCGGCCTCGGCGGCGTCGCGTCGGAGATCAACCCGGTTTCGTCGACGGGTCTTCGGTACCCGTGGATCGATGCGAACGGCAACAAGGCTGCCGATCCCGGCGAAATCGTCCTCAGCGCGAACCCGCTCGCGGTCGTGCAGGGCAACTGGTCGGCGGCCAACCCCGCGAACGTCGTGTCGGCCAACACCGTCGATTCGAACCTCAAGAACGACACCACCGACGAGGTCATCGTCGGCGTCGATCGGGAGCTCGGACGCGGTCTGGCCGTGGGCGTCAACTACGTCTGGCGGCGGTACGACAACTTCCAGTGGGAGGACAAGACAGGCATCACCACGGCCGACTGGGTACCGACCACGTTTACGCCGAGTGCGAGCTCGTGCCCCGGCGCGGACAACCGCACGGCCGCGGCGGCGTGTCCGGCGGTCACGTTCTATCAGCCGGCGTTCCAGCAGCCGACGGTGTTCACCTACACGAACGCGCCGGGCTACAACCGGACGTTCAACGGCGTCGAGGTGACCGGACGGAAGCGGATGTCGAACCACTGGCTGATGAACACGAGCTTCTCGTATAACAGCGCCGTCTACAACTACAACGGGTTCACGGGCAGCAACAACATGTCGAGCGGAACGGCGGGGACGGTACCGCTCACCGAGGATCCGACTAACCGCGCGGTGCGCGACGGGAACCAGTACGACTTCCTGACGTCGGGCAGCGGGATCGGCAACGTGTTCGTCAACGCCAAGTGGCTGTTCAAGCTGAGCGGCCTGTACGAGCTGCCGTTCGCGATCAACGTGTCGGCGTTCTACAACGCGCGTCAGGGCTATCCGTTCGAGCGCGGCATCCTGAGCCCGAGCCGCGCCAACGGCGGGAACACGGTGTTCGTGGTGCTCGATCCGATCGGCGAGAACCGGCTGCCGAACTACCAGAACCTCGACTTCCACGTCGAGCGTCCGGTGCGTCTGCAGAGCGTCCGCTTCATCCCGTCGCTCGACGTGTTCAACGTCTCGAACGGCAACACGATTCAGGCGATCCGCGGGACGCAGAACGCGGCGAACGCGAACCAGATCCAGGCGATTCTGGCGCCGCGCGTGGTCCGCTTCGGCATCCGCTTCAACTGGTAACGGCGCCCGGGCGTCGTGCAGGGCGGGGCCGATGGCCCCGCCCTTTTTTTTTCGCTATTCTGGTCTCGTGATCCGGCCCCAACTCGTCCGCAGCTTCACGCACGCGGCGCTCAGCCCGGAGCCGGATCTCGCGGTCGCGGCGCTGATGATCGCGCGCGTCGAGTACCCGAAGCTCGACGCGGGGCCGTACCTCGATCAGCTCGACGCGATCGGGCACGAGGCGCGCTCGCGCGTCGCGGACGCGCCGCCGCTCGCCGACGAAGCGCCGACGGGCGTCGATCCGCAGCGCTACTCGCAGGTGATGGCGCTCAACCAGTACCTCTTCGGCGAGATGCGGTTCGTCGGCAACGAGCTGAACTACGAGGATCCGCGCAACAGCTTCCTCAACGAGGTGCTCGACCGGCGGACGGGGATTCCGATCACGCTGGCGCTGCTCTACATCGAGATCGCGCGCCGCGCGGGCGTGCAGGCCGAGGGCGTCAACTTCCCGGGCCACTTCCTCGTCCGGTGCCGGGCGCGCCGCGGCTCGCCGTACGAGGATCTGATCATCGACGCGTTCCACGGCGGCGCGCTGCTCTCGCGCGACCTGCTGCGGCGCCAGGCGGCGGCGCACAACGACGAGGAAGACCTCGAGGACTTCGAGTCGCGGCTGCTGCCGCGCGCGACCAAGCCGCAGATTCTCGCGCGGATGCTGCTGAATCTGAAGCGGCTCTACGTGCACATGCACTCGTTCCCGCAGGCGCGCGACGTCACGGAGCTGCTCATCGCCGTCGATCCGTCGGCGATCAACGAGCTGCGCGACCGCGGGCTGCTGGCGTACCACCTGAAGGACTTCGCCGCCGCGCTCCGCGATCTCGAAACCTACCTGCGCCTCGCCGCGTCGAGCGAATCGACCGACGAGGATCACAAGGATCACGCGCAAATCTGGGAGCACGTCAAGACGCTCCGGAAACGGGTCGCGTCGCTGAATTGAGCCTCGGCCCGTCATGGCTGATGGTGATCCGCCACACGTTTTTTCCCTTCGGGGCACTCTTTCAGCAGCGGGCACACGGCGCAGTGCGGATCGGCCGCCGTGCACGTCGCGCCGCCGTGGTGCGACAGATACACGAACGCGCGGCGGAACGCGTCCACCTTCGGCGGCAGCTCGCGGGTGAGCGCCTCCTGCACCGACCGCGACTGCTTGCGGAACTCGTCGTGTGGCTCGCCGTATCCGAGGCGGACGCCGACGCGGCTGACGCGCGCGTCGACCGGCAAGATCGCGTGATCCGCGGCGAAAAGCAGCATGCGGTGCGCGCCGGTCTCGCCAAGCTGCGGCAGCGGCTTGATCGCGCGGCGCGCGGCCGGCAGCGGACCGCGGATCACGGTCGGGAGATCGGGCGAGCGGCGGAACAGATCGACGCCTGTGCGCAGCGCTGTCAGCCGATTCTCCGTGTAGGGGCCGGCGAGCTTCACGCTTGCCTCGAGCTTTTTCTGCGGCGCGCGCCACATCGAGTCCGGCGTCAGCGCGGGAATGCGCTTGAGCGCCGCGAGCGCCGCCTCACGGCGCTGCGGCGTCGAATGGACCGACAGCACTTCCCAGACGAAGAGCATGAACGGATCGTGGGGCGGCGGCGCGACCGCGCCGTAGAACGTGTGGAGCGCCTCGACCAGGCGCTCGAGTCGGGAGGCCATTGATGATGCGGAGTGGGACTGGGGGCTCGGGGCTAGCTGGCGACCCTGAAAGGGTCGCCCTACATCGGCTGTCGGGCGACCCTCCCTACATCGGCTGTCGGGCGACCCTCCCTACATCGGCTGTCGGGCGACCCTCCCTACATCGGTTGTCGGGCGACCCTCCCTACATCGGTTGTCAGGCGACCCTCCCTACATCGGTTGTCGGGCGACCCTCCCTACATCGGTTGTAGGGCGACCCTTTCAGGGTCGCCAACGGCTAGCCCCCCAGCCCCTAGGTGCCGTTCGCGATCTCCTGATACAGAATCGCCGACGAAATGATCCCGCCGTGGAAATTCGCGACGTCGAGCTTCTCGTTCGGCGCGTGCGCATTCTCGTCCGGCAGGCCGACGCCGAAAAGGACCGACGGCAGGCCCAGCTCCTCCTGAAACGTCGACACGACGGGAATCGATCCGCCTTCGCGCGTGAACACCGGCTTGCGCCCGAAGCCCTTCTCGATGGCGCGGCCGGCGGCCTGCACGTACGGGTTGTCGTACGACGTCATCCACGGCTTGCCGCCGTGCATGCGCGTCACCTTCAGCGCGACCGTCGCCGGCGCGACGTCCTTCACGTACGCTTCGAAGAGCTCCGCGATCTTGTCGGGGTGCTGGTTCGGCACAAGGCGCATGCTGACCTTCGCCATCGCCACCGCCGGCAGCACCGTCTTCGCGCCTTCGCCCGTGAAGCCCGAGAGCAGCCCGTTGACCTCGAAGGTCGGCCGCGCCCACGTGCGCTCGAGCGTCGTGTACCCGGCCTCGCCGCTCAACTTCGGGATGCCGAAGTCCTTCTTGTAGCCCTTCTCGTTGAACGGCAGCGCCGCCCACGCCTTCCGCTCCTCTTCGGTCAGCGGCACCACATCGTCGTAGAAGCCGGGAATCTTCACGCGGCCGCCGCGATCTTTCATCTGCGCGAGGATCTGCGCGAGCACGAACGCCGGGTTCGCCACCGCGCCGCCGAACGATCCCGAGTGCAGGTCGGTGCCGCTGCCGCGCAGATCGATCTGGAAGTAGACGAGGCCGCGCAGGCCGTAGCAGATCGACGGCACGCCGCGCGCGAACATCGGCGAATCCGAGATGACGACGACGTCGCCGCCGAGCTCCGCTTTGTGGTCGTGGATGAAGTTGTCGAGGTTGACGCTGCCGACTTCCTCCTCGCCCTCGAGGATGATCTTGATGTTCACCGGCAGCCGGCCGCCCTGCTTCAAGTGCGCCTCGATCGCCTTGAAGTGCATGAAGACCTGCCCCTTGTCGTCGGCCGATCCGCGCGCGTAGATCTCGCCGTCGCGGATCGTCGCCTCGAAGGGCGGCGACTCCCACAGCTCCAGCGGATCGACCGGCTGCACGTCGTAGTGGCCGTAGAAGAGGATCGTCGGCGCGCCGGCGGCGCCGAGCCAGTCGCCGTAGACGACCGGATTGCCCGGCGTGTCGATCAGCCGCACGTGCTGCAGGCCGATGCGCCGCATCTCGCTCGCGCACCATTCCGCGCACCGCTTCACGTCGGGCATGTGCTGCGGCAGCGCGCTGATGCTCGGGATCGCGAGAAACGCTTTCAGCTCGTCGAGGTACCGCTCGCGGTTGACGTTGATGAAATCGATCACGTTGTCCATGCGCAGCTCTCACTCGAATGCGACGGCCGCATAAATGCGTTCGCGCTACACGTGCCAGCGGCCGCCGGACTCGAGCGCGCGCCCCTCGCGTCTGAGCTTCTCGAGATGCGCGCGCACGTTTTCCTCGGCGGCCGGCACGAGCGCCGGCGCGAGACCATGATAGATGGATTCGGCGATCGCCTGCACGGTCGATCGCCCCGCGTGCAGCGCGTCGACGACCTGCTGCTCGCGCATGAGGCGATGGGCGATGTACGCGGACAGCACCTTCTGCGGCTCGTCGATGATCGGCCCGTGCGCCGGCAGCAGCCGCGACGGCGCCATCGCCTGCAGCCGCTGCAGCGACGCGAGGTACTCCGAGAGGTCGCCGCCGCGGCTCGTGTGGATCATCACGCTGCTCCCCTGCACGACGAGGTCGCCGGTGAAGAGTGTGCGCGTCGGCGCATGCCAGAACGCCAGATGATCCGGCGAGTGGCCGGGCGTCGGGACGACGGTCAGCGGCTCGCCGCCGGCGGAGAGCACGGCGGCGTCGCCGATCGCGCGCCATTCGACGCCGTACTGCGCGTCTTCGGAGGGCCATGGCCGCTTCGCGAACGCCGCGGACGGGTGCGCGGCGGCAATCGCGGACGCGCCGCTCGCGTGATCGCGATGGCCGTGCGTGACGAGCACCAGATCGAGGCGCGCGCGCCGTTCGGCGAGCGCCGCCGCGAGCTCCCGCAGATGATCCGGCTGGCCGACGCCGGCGTCGACGAGCGCCGCCGCCTCGTCGCCGGCGAGCAAATACGTGTTGTTGCCCTCGCCCGTCATCGGGCTCGGGTTGCGCGCGCTGAGGAGCAGCGGCTCGAACACTCAGAAACTATAGCGAAGCGACGCCTTCACGTGAGAGTTGCGGTGGTACTGCCCGAGAAAATCGCTCTCGCGGCCGCCGATCGCGACGCCGCTGATCGTCGCGCGCCAGTGCTGGCCGCGCGCCTGCGAGTACTCCGCTCTCGTGTACGCGCCGTCTCCGTTCTGCCGGACGGCGCCCTCGAACGCAACGCTCTTCGTCGGGCCGATCGTGTACGACGCGCGCGCGACGATGGCGCGCGTCAGCCCGCGATCGGGAGCGAACACCAGCGACGAGCGCCGCGCGGTGACCGCCTCGCCGGCGTAGCCGCCGACGAACACCCACTCGCCGGTCTGCCGCTCGAGCTGCACGACGTACAGCACGTATTGATCCGTGTCGGCGGAGGCGGACGTGAAGTACGCCGCTTCGGCTTTGATCGTGAAGATCCTGGTCGGCAGCGCGGCGTCGGCGCCGTAGGTCCGAATCGACGGATAGGTGCGGCTGACCGCGAGCGCCGGGCCCGCGCCGAGCGGCGTCGGCGCCGGCCTCACGTCGACGTTCGGCAGATGGTTGAAGCCGTCGAAGAACGAGGCGGAGAACTCGACGCGATCACCGGACCGGCTCCAGCGGACGCCGGCCTGCGATCCGTCGGGCAGCACAGCCGCCCCGTCGAAGAGCGGGATCGCAGTGGCAGCAGGCGGCACGGCGGTCCAGCGCTGATCGAGGAGCGGCACGCGGCTCGGCGTGAAGCGCGGCAGCCACACCGCCTCGAATGTGTTTCCCTTCGCCTGCACGACGCCGCGGACGCCGGTCACGCCGAGGAACTCCGGGTCGACGACGTCGAGATAGTCGCGCGGCGCGAAGCGGTCCGTGGGCGTCACGATGTCGGTCTTGCCCCAGCGGATGAATTGCTTCCCCGCGTCGATCGTCAGCGCGCCGCGCGTGATCGTCGCGGCGAGGCGCCGGAGCCCGAGCCGCGGCCGGCGTTCGCCGCGATCGGAGACGTCGAGCCGCCACCCCTCGTCCACCTGATCGTGCGAGTTCGCGCGCACGTCGAGGCCGGCCGCGAACTGCAGCCAGCCGGCCGGCTTGACGAAGATCTCCTCGCGCGCGAGGAGGTCGGCGACCTCGCGCGTCGGATCGTTGGGCGCCGCCTGCGCGAAGAGAAAAAGGCCCGCGTCGGCGAATCCGCGCTGCGTGATCGTCTGCGCCTCGAGCGCGGAGGGCGATGCGAGAGCGGCGGCGAGGATGAGAAGAGCGGCGCGCGCCCTCACTGTCGGCGGATGGCCTGCAGCGTGAAGTCTTCGTCCTTGAGCGGGACGTTGTATTCGAGCTTGTCGAGCGTGAGGCGCGTCCGGCTGGCGCGCTTCAGGTCGGTCATCTCCAGCTGGCGCGCCGTCCAGATGCCCTGCACGCTGCGGATGTCCGCGTAATTCAACCGACGCATCAGATCGTCCTTCGCGTAGCTCTCGATTCGCGCGAACGCGTAGTTGTCCTTGCGGATCCAGACAATCGATCGCGTGTACTGCGACGACTTCGACTGCCGCGGCGTCGACTGGATCTTCCAGCACGCGGCGCCGTCGATCGCATCGTCGCCGACGAGCGTGTAGTCGTACTGATCGACGTCGCGCTCCTCGAGGTCCTCGAAGCTGAAATCGGTGCCGAAGAAGCGCGTCGACCGATCCTGCAGCGCGATGCGGCGATCGCGCTCGATGGCCGGCGTCCACATCCACTGGTCGGAGGCGCGATCCGGATGGTTGACGACGAGCAGCGCGACGCCTTTCACTTCGGCCGGCGCCGTGAAGCGCAGCACTGCCTTGCTCCGGCCGTGCGATCCGAGCCGCTCGAACGTCCAGCGCTTGTCGGCGATCTTCCCTTTCGCGTCGAACACCTGCAGCAGCCCTTCGTAGCGCTGCGACGCTGCGTCGGTTCGCTTCTGCGCTTCTTCGACGATCTGCCGCGCGTCGTCGGCGGCGCGCACGTGAAGCGACCCGATCAGGAGAGCGACGCCGAGCGTGACGGTGCCCGCCTGGCCTCTACTCATATTCGAGCGCCTCCACGAGCGATCCGTGCACGGCGGATTCGGCGGGCCACACGGCGGCGACGAACGCCGCGCCGAGAATCGTCGGCACGAGGGCGAGCACCGTCGACGTCGGAAACACGTAGTCGAGCCGCATGCCCGCAATGTCGTGATGCACGATCTGGAGGATGTAATACAGATTGATCGCGCCGAGCGCGAAGCCGAGCACGAGCCCGAGCGTGCCGATGGCGAGCGCTTCGATCCAGATCGTGCCGCGAATCTGCCGGTGGAGTCCGCCGACGGCCTGCAGCACGCCGAGCTCGCGGCGCCGGTCGGTGATGGACACGGTGAGCGTGTTCACGATGCCGAGAATCGCGACGAGCACCGCCACCGCAATCTGCACCGACGTCAGGCCGAACCACTGATCGGTGACTTTCAGGATGTAGCGCTTCAGCTCGCCGTTGGTCATCACGAAGACCTGCCGCTGCCCCGCGTACTTTTCGAGAATCCGCTGCCGGACGTCGGACACCGGCGCGCCGCGGTCGAGATAGATCCGGAAGATGTTCACCGAGTCGTCGTTCCAGAATTTCCTGAAGACGGTTCGGTCGACGAGGATCGTGCCCTGCTGATCCGAGTAGTCGACGACGATGCCGACAATCGGCAGCCGGAGGAGGCCGTTCGGCGCCGGCACCTCGATCGTCTCGCCGAGCTGAAGGTGCTGCAGCTGCGCGAGGTTGTCCGACACCAGCACGCCCTCGCCGGCGGCCGCCCTGCGGTACATCTCGTCGGCGTTGCCGGCCACGGGCGCGAGCCTTGCGGTCCGCGCCACGCTGTCGATCTCGACGGCGACGAGCATGATCGGCGTCTTGCGGAACACGACGCGCGCGTCGCGGACCATCTGCACCCGCGAGACGCCCGGAATCGCCGCCAGCTCCGGGCCCATCGTCGGCGGAAAGCGGATCGTCCGCGCGACGATGCTCTGCGACGGCAGCAGAAACAGCTCGGGGTTCAGCGCCGTCTCCATCCACGAGATGATCGAGTCGTAGCTCGCGCGCGCCATCCCCGCGAACGCGACGACGAGCGCGAGCGAAAGCATCAGCGCGGCGACGCTCGCCGACGTCCGCCGCGGCGCCTGAATCAGGCTGTCGGCGGCGAGCGCGCCCTCGACCGGGCGCAGCCATTTGAGCAGCGGACGAATCGCCTTCGCGAGCGCGAGCGAGAGCAGCGGGCCGAGCAGCAGCGCCACGACGATCGCGAGCACGTAGCCCACGTAGAAGATCGGGCGCGATCGCGCCGTCGACAGGCAGACGATCGACACCGCGCCGCCGATCGCGGCGACGACCGCGCGCAGGCGGCTCTCGCCCGCCGACAGGACCTGATAACGCCCCTTCTGCAGCGCCTGCACCGGATCGACGCGCGCGGCGTTTCGCGCGGGAATGCTCGCCGCGATCATGCTCGTCGCGACGCCGAGCGCGACGGCGCCGCCGAGCAGCAGCGGGTTGGTCGCGATCTCGTCGGTGTGCTGCGCCACGCCGTAGACGTCCGCGATCAGCGTCCCGATCGACGCCGCGATCCCGCGCGCGATGAGCAGGCCGAAGCCGACGCCGCCAATCGATCCGACGAGGCCCGTGATCGCGCTTTCGCCGAGGAACAGCCAGCGGATCTGCCGCCGCGTCGCGCCGAGCGCGCGGAGGATCCCGATCTCGGATCGGCGCTGCGTGACGGCGATCGCGAACGCGTTGTAGATGATGAACATCCCGATGAAGAGCGCGAAGAGGCTGGAAATGCCGACCATCATCGAGTAGGCCGAGAGCATCGCCTCGAACTGCTGGCCGCGGCCCGACGGCGGATCCACCTGGAAGCCGGGGCCGAGCGCCGCCCGCAGCTCGCGCTCCGCGTCGGCGAGCGCGCGTCCCGGCTTCACGGCGAGATCGATGCGATCGAACTTGCGGCCGCGCCCGAACATCTTCTGCGCGGCGTAGATGTCCATGATCGCGAGGTTGCCGCCGAAGGCGCTCGTCAGGCCCGAGGATTTCATCACGCCGCGGACGACGAACGGCTTCTCGCCTTCGATCGTGCCGAGCGTCGTGCGCCCGCCGACCGAGAGGCCGTTTCGATCGGCGAACTCCTTCGACACGATGATCGAATCGGGCTGCGCGAGGAACACGAGCGGATCGTCGATCACCGCTTCCTCGCCGCTCTCGAGGTCGTAGTCGCGCAGGCTGCGATCGCCGGTCATGTCGATGCCGAGGACGAGCAGGTTGCCCTGGCCCTTCAGCTTCGTGTCGGCTACGGCCTCGATCACGGGCACGGCGACGTTCACCGACGACGCGGCCTGCACTTTTTCGAGCACGTCCTCGTCGAAGCCGGTCTCGCCGGCCGTCACCTGCAGCTCGGTCTTCCCCGCGATCCGATCGACGGTGCGCGAGAACGCGAACAGCACGCTGTGATTCGCCGTGTGCATGCCGACGAAGACGGCGACGCCGAGCACGATGCCGGCGACGGTGAGCGCCGTGCGCAGCACGCGCTTGCGGAAGTACGGCCAGCTGATCAGCCGCAGCAGAATCATCGCCGGCGGTCTTCGACGATGCGCCCGTCGCGGAGCGCGATCGTCCGCTGGCAGCTGTTGGCGACGGTCATGTCGTGCGTGACGATGACGACCGTCGATCCCAGCCGGTCGTGCAGGTCGCGAATCAGCGCGAGGATTTCGTCGCCGGTTCGCGTGTCGAGGTTTCCGGTCGGCTCGTCGGCGAGGAGAATCGGCGGGTAGATGGACAGCGCACGCGCGATCGCGACGCGCTGGCGCTCGCCGCCGGAGAGCTCCTCGGGCAGGTGCGTCAGGCGGTTGCCGAGCTGCACGAGCGTGAGGAGCTCGCGCGCGCGATCGTCGACCTTGCGGCGTGGCCAGCCGCGGAGATGGAGCGGAAGACCGACGTTCTCGAGGGACGTGAGCGTCGGCAGCAGGTTGAAGAACTGGAAGATGAAGCCGATCTTGTCCCGCCGCACGCGCGTCAGCGCATCGTCGGACAGGCCGGCGAACGCCGCGCCGTCGACGACGACGTCGCCGCTGGTCGGGCGGTCGAGGCCGCCGACGAGATTGAGGAGCGTCGACTTGCCGGAGCCGGAGGGGCCGATGACGGCGACCATCTCGGCGCGCGGGATGACGAGCGAGACGGAGTCGAGGGCGACGACGTCGCGTTTGCCGGCGAACTGGCGGGTGACGCGGCGCAGCTCGATCATCGCGGGCGGCGGCGCGGCCGGGGCGAGGCGGTCGGACCCGGCGGCGGCGACCGGCGTCGGGGTCATGCGCGATTATGTGAACTTTTTCACAATCCTGTCAACTCGCGCGAAAGCCTCGTGCGCCCCCCGTGTCAATTGATCCTGGATGTGATCCAGGATCTGATCCTGGATCGAGTGGGCCCTGCATCGCGCCACATCGAAGCATTTGCGCCGTCACGCGGCGCCGGTCAGACGCCTCACGTACCGCCGAAGCCGATCGTGACCTTGCCGTCCTCGACGATCACGGGCACCGAACGACGCCCTTTCGTGAGCCCGAGCATCCGCTCGAGTGCCGCCGCGTCTTTCTTGACGTTCACATAGTTGAACGGAACATGCCGCCGCTCATAGTCGTCCCGGGCGGCTTGCGTGTAGGGTCAGGTGTCCTTGCCGAAGATTTCGACCATAGTCCGATTCTAAGCCACTCTGAACCGGAGGGTTCGAACGGCAGGTCATCGTAAAGATCGATGCTCCGAGCCTCCGCGATGTTTCGAAGATCTCAGATTCTGCAACGCGGAAAACTCTCGCATCGGCAATATATGCGTACTTTTTGGACGCGATATGCAGATGTCCTAGGAAAATCGCGTGATCGCGATCCAGCAAGATTCTTGCGTTCATCGGACGGCATGAGCCCACGCCGTGTCGTCATTCCTGACGTGACCCTCCACGCTCGCCATCGCGCGAATGATCACCTCGACGTATTCATCGATGACGAGGACCGCTCGCAATACCTCGAGCTGCTGCGCAACGCATGTCGCGAGCACGCGATCGACGTCCACAACTACACGTTGATGCGGACGCATTCCCATGTTCTGCTGACGCCGCGGACCGTGGAGGGCCTGCCGCAGGCCATGCACGACGTCGGTCAGGCGTACTCGCGATATTTCAATCGGAAGCACGAACGCGGCGGGACCCTGTGGCATGGGCCATACGACGCAAAGGAAGTACCCGACGAGGAGTACGCGCTCATCTGTATGCGGTATATCGAGCAGAATTCAGTACGCGCGAATATTGTGGCGCGGCCCGAGGAGTATGAATGGTCGTCGTATGCGATTCACGCATGCGGCAAACCGTCCGACTGGATCGTTCCTCACGCTGTGTACAACGCGCTCGGGAAAACGCCTGAGGAAAGGCAAGCCGCGTTCCGCGCAGTCTGCGGCGAGCCGCTGCCGCAAACGCAGATCCGCGGCCTTCGCGAGCCATTTTGCTGTCGCAGGCGATCGAATACGCCGCGAAGTGCGGACCTCGCCATGATGCTCGACTGATCCTGGATCAGATCCAGGATCAGATCCAGGATCGGATCCAGGATCGGATCCAGGATCGGCATGCGCGGTAGAATAGCCGACGATCGTGAGCTTCCCGATCGCCGCGCCCGAACGCTTCACGCCCGACGAAATACGCGCGCTCGCCCCCTACTTCACCAACACCGACCGACCGGTGTTCGCGCTGACGAATCTCCCCGAGACGGTGAAGGGCGCACTCTTCGCGCGCTACTCGCGCTCCGCGAAATCGGTGCGCCGGCTGTTCCTCGACGAGTTCCTCGGCGAGCTGCCCGCCCCATCGACCGCGACGACGAACACGGTCGGCGCCGAACGCGCCGACAGGCTCTACGCACGCGTGCTGAACGAATACGGCGACGACTCGGTCGCGCAGCTCGGCGGCGCCCACATCGCGTGCGAAGGCGTCTCCAACGTCCTGACGAAAGTCCTCGAGTGGGGACGCCTGATGGCGTATCTCGAGCAGTCCACGCGCTACGTCCCTTACACCGATCGGCCCAACGGAGGCTGGAAGTACTGCGTCCCGCCGGAGATCGCGCGCTCGTCGCTGCACGAGCCCTTCATCCGCGCGATGGATCGCGCGTTCGAGACCTACGCCCGCTGGATCCCCGCGATGGAGGCGCATTTCCGCGCGAAGTACCCGAAATCGCCGGAAGACTCCGACGCCGTCTATCGATCGGTCATCCGCGCCAAGGCGCTCGACACGCTCCGCGGTCTGCTCCCCGCCGCGACGACCTCCAACGTGGGACTCTTCGGAACCGGACAGGCGTTCGAGGCGCTGCTCCTCCGGATGTTCGCGCACCCGCTCGAGGAAGTGCGCGGCTGCGCGCAGCAGATCCTCGCCGAGCTGCGCCGCGTCATCCCTGCGTTCGTCGCGCGCGTCGATCAGCCGGATCGCGGCGGACGCTGGACCGAGTTTCTCGCGGCCACGCGGCACGACTTCGAGCGCGCCGCGGCGCCGTACCTGGCCGACGCGATCCCGGAGCCGCGCGACGAGGTTACGCTCGTCGACTTCGATCGCGACGGCGAGCTGAAGGTCGTCGCCGCGGCGCTCTACTCGGCTTCGTCGCTCCCCGACGATCAGCTGCTCGCGATCGCGCGCAGGATGTCGGCCGACGACCGCGCGGCGCTCCTGCGCGCCTACGTCGGCCGCCGGGCGAACCGGCGCCACAAGCCGGGGCGCGCGTTCGAGCGCACCGGCTACCGCTTCGACGTGCTCGCCGACTACGGCGCCTTCCGCGATCTCCAGCGCCATCGTCTGCTGACGATCGAGTGGCAGAGGCTCGACCCGCGCCACGGCTACACCGAGCCGGCCGCGATCGAAGAGGCGGGCGCGCTCGCCGACTGGCGCCGTGTGATGGACGAATCAGCGGAGCTCCACGAACGGCTCGCCGCCGCGGGGCTGCACGACGCCGCCGCATACGCGGTGGTGATGGCGTACCGCATCCGCTTCTACATGGACATGAACGCTCGCGAGGCCATGCATCTCATCGAGCTGCGAACCGCGCCGCAGGGTCATCCGTCGTACCGCCGCATCGCGCAGCTGATGCACCACGCGATCGCGGAGGTCGCCGGCCACCGCGCCGTCGCGGCCGCCATGGAGTTCGCCGATCATTCCGCGGTGGAGCTCGAGCGGCTGCATGCCGAACGCGCGATGGAGCGGAAGCGTCAGTCCTTCGCCCAGTAGCGCGAGTATTCCTCGAGGAAGGTCAGCGTCTCGAGCGACTTCATCCGATCGAAGAACAGGATGCCGTCGAGATGATCGGTTTCGTGCTGGATGACGCGCGCCGGAAAATCGTGCGCGCTCAGCTCGATGCGATCGCCCTTCCGATCGAAGGCGCGCACCTTGATCTCTCTCGCGCGCGGCACGCGGCCGCGGACGCCCGGGATGCTCAGGCAGCCCTCCCAGTCCTCGACGACGTCGGCGCCGACGACGGTGATTTCGGGGTTGACGATCGCGAGCGGCTCCGCGTCGCCGTCGCCGTCGCCGTCGTCGTCGTCCGCGTCGAGCGTCGCGACGAACAGCCGCAGTCCCTCGTGCACCTGCGGCGCCGCAAGCCCCACGCCGTGATACTCGGCCATCGTCTCCATCATGTCGTCGATCAAGCGCTGCAGCGCCGCGCCGCGCAGCTCGTGCTTGTCGACCGTCCGCGCCTTGGCGCGCAGCACAGGGTGCCCCATGCGCGCGACCTTCAGGATGGACATGCGAAAATTGTAGTGTGAATCACCTTCACCCGCACGACGACTCCCACGCGTACCGGTTCTGTCCGCGCTGCGGCGGCGCACTCGAGCGCCGCCTGCTGAAGCCGAGCGAACCGGAGCGGCCCGTGTGCACGCAGTGCGGCTTCGTCTTCTACATCGATCCGAAGATCGCCGTCGGCACGATCATCGAAACGAGCGGCGGACGGATCGTGCTCGTGCGCCGCGCGATCGAGCCGGGCTACGGGCTCTGGGTATTTCCCGGCGGCTACGTCGATCGCGGCGAGGCGCTGACGGCGGCGGCGGTGCGCGAAGCGCGCGAAGAATGCGGCCTCGACGTGCGGCTCGACGGCCTGGTGAACGTCTACTCATATCCCGGCCGCGCGCCCGTGATCGTCGTCTACGCGGCGACGGCGATCGGCGGCACGCTGTGCATTGACGAGGAGTGCCTCGAGAGCGCGGAGTTCGAGCGATCACGAATTCCGTGGGAACGCCTGGCGTTCCGCAGCACGCACGACGGCCTGCGCGATTACCTCGGCGGCGTACGCCACACGATCCCCAGCTGAACCATACCTGCACACTACTGCGCGGGCCTCAGCGGTCGATAAGAGTGCTGGAGTCATCTGGCCAGCATCCTGCTATGGATCAGGTTGGTTGATTCTCTTTCAACCGAAAAAACACGTCGTTTTCGCCGGAAGCATGCAGAAGCGTGCGTTCCGTCACAGGGATGTAATGAGAGGGACCCTTTCGCTGGCGCTGGTGTCGGCGGCGTTAATGGCCGGGGCGTGCGGCTTCGACCATTCGACGAACGTCCTGACGCCGACTTCGATCAACACGAACCCGTCCGGCTCCTCGGCCTCGGGCAACACGCTCGTGGGCATGTGGAGCTCCAACGCGCTGCCGACGCTGCCGACCGGCAGCACGTGCGGCAACTTCCATTATCAGATCGCCTCGCAGACGCCGACATCGATCGCCGGCACGTTCACCGGCGACTGCGGCGGCGGCATCACGATCAGCGGCAACGCGACGGGCCAGTTGAGCGGCACCAGCATCGCGATGACGGTGAACGGCACCGGCACGGGCCCGGGCCTTCCGGGCTGCCCGTTCACGCTGACGGGCAACGGCGCGATCGAAGACAACGGCAACACGCTGCGGATCCCGTTCAGCGGCACGACGTGCATGGGACCGGTGAGCGGCGTCGAGGTGATGCGCAAGCCGCAGCCGACTGCGCCGCCGCCCGCGCCCGCGCCGACGCCCACGCCGGATCCGACGCCCACGCCGACGCCGACCTCGAACGACGCGATCGACATCAACTCGATCAGCATCGTCGGCTCGCCTGACGTGCGCAGCTGGCCGGCGACGGCGACGATCCGCGCGCTGGACTTCAACGCGTCAGGCCTCGCGATCGACTTCACGAAGAAGGACGGCGCGGGACGCTGGCCCGACGTCGTGCCTCCGGGCTGGGACGGCGGCCTGCAGTACACCGTGTGGATGGTCGTCAACCACGGCGGCCGCTGGTATACGGCGGGCGGCGTGGAGTACTGGTACGGCCTCGGCCGCAGCGGCGGACCGCCCTCGCGGTACGCGAGCAACTGGTACTACAACCCGCAGATCTGGGCGCCGCTGACGTATCACCAGCCGGCGGTCGGCGAGCAGGTCGGCTTCTTCGTCACCGCTGGCGACCAGCGCGCGAAGGACTCCCACATCGTCGCCGAGCGGTCGAACATCGTCGTAGTGCCGTTCCCGAGCGACGGCGGCGCGTACTATCCGTTCTAACTAGGAGCACGTTGCAAGACCAATGTAGGGCGACGCTTTCAGGGTCGCCAGCGGCGAGGCTGAAAGCCTCGCCCTGCAGGTCTTGCAACGTGCGCGCTTCCGCGTAACGTTCACGCACTCTCGTCTTCCGCAGATACACCCTTCACATCACTGCACATTCGCCGCGACCGACGCGTTGCCGGCCAGCGTGAACTGGCACGTCTTCGTCTTGCTGCCATTGCTCGAACAGGCGCCCGACCAGACGGCGTCGCGGCCGTTTGTCACGCTGAGCGTGATCGACGCGCCGACAGCAAACGACGCCGAGCCGGTGCTGCCGACCGAGACGTTGATGCCGGCGGGGCTCGACGTCACGCGCTCGCCGCTTCGTCCGGTCGCGGTCACCGTCAGCGTCGCGCCGCCCTGAGCCTGCGGCGTCACCGTCAACGCCGCGCTCTTGCTCGCGCCGCCGGCGGACGCGGTGATCGTCACCGTCGTGGATGCCGCGACGGCGGTCGTCGCGATCGAGAACGAGGCGCTCGTCGCGCCTGCCGTCACGGCCACGCTCGCCGGCACGCTCGCCGCGGCGTTGTTGCTCGACAACGCCACCGTCATGCCGCCCGCCGGCGCCGCGCTCGTCAGCGTGACGCTGCCCGACGCCGATGTGCCGCCGCTCACGCTCGACGGACTTACCGACACCGACGCGATCGACGTCGACGCCGGCGCGTCGGGATTCACCGTCAGCGTCGCCGATTGCGTGACGCCGCCGCCGGTCACCGAGATCGTCACGACCGTCTGCGTCGTCACCTGCGTCGTGAAGATGTTGAACCCGCCGGCGGTCGCGCCGGCGGGAATCGTCACGCTGCCAGGGATCTGCGCGATCGCCGGATGACTGCTCGTGAGCTGGAAGATCGAATCGGTCGACTGCGCCGATGCGATCGTCACGCGGCCGAACGAGCTGCCGCCGGTGCCGACGGTGGATGTCGGATTGAGCGTCAGCGACGTCGGGCTCGGCTGCGGCGTCAGCGTCACCTTGCCCTGCACGCTGGCGCCGTTCCACGTGGCGGTCAGCGTGGCCGTCGTGTTCGCCGTCACCATGTTCGTCGGCAGCGAGAACGACGTGGAGAAGGACCCCGGGTTCACGAACACGGACGAGGGAGGCGTGACGTTCGGGTTGTCGCTCGAGAGCGTCACGGTCGCGCCGCCCGCAGGCGCCTGTCCGTTGAGCTGCACGGTCGCGCCAGCGGTCGCGCCGCCGTTGATCGTGCTCGGCGACACCGTCAGCGACTTCAGCGCCGTCTCGCCGATCGTGATGTCGCCGGATGCGGATCCACCGTTGAGCGTCGCCGTGATTCTCGCGGGCGTCGCCGAGGCGACCTGGCCCGCCGTCATCTGGAACTGCGCCCACCCGATGTTGGCAGGCATGGTGATCGCCGCCGGCACCGGCGCGGCGCTCTGGTTCGAGCTCGCGAGAGCGACGCTGGTCGCCGTCGCGGGCGCGCTCGTGAGCTGCACCTGCACCCACGTCGGGTTGCCGCTCGCCAGCGGATTGGTCGTGAACGATACGGACACCGGCGTCGGCGGCGCCGAGCTGACGGTGAAGGTTCCGGCAGCCGACCACGCCGTCACCGCCGCCGTCGTCGGCGAGGCGTCGCCCTGTACCGAGTGCACGCGCCAGAACTTCTTTCCCGGCGTCAGCGACAGCACCGTGCGTGTCGGATTGTTCAGCTGCGTGTCGAGCTCCTCGATCTGGCTGAAGCCGCTGTCCTTCGCGATCTGGAGATCGTAGCCGCCCGGCTGCGGATTCGGGACGTCGGTCCACTGGAGCGTGATCGGCAGCGTGAGCGTCGCGCCGTTGGCGGGCGCGAGCGGCGACGGCGGGGCCGGCAGCGGGTTGTTGTAGAAGACTGAGAACGAATCGACGTTCGACGGCGCGCTCGTGACGCCGTTGGCGTCCACGGCGTATACGCGCGCGAAATAGTTTCCTTCCGGGTTGCCGATCGCGAACGAATAGGTCGTGTTCGTGTTCGGGATGTTGTCGAACTTCACGGTCGTCGAGACGGGGAAGCTGGAGTCGCTCGACGACTGCAGCATGTAGGTCGCGGCGCCGGGCACCGCGCTCCACGTGAACGTCATCACTTCAAAGGGATGGAACGTCGAGTAGCCTTTGGGCGGGTTGAGCGCAGGCGCGGGCAGCGCGTTGGCGCTGACGCCGGAGACGGTGAAGCTTCGCGTCTGCGACCACGTGCCCTGATTGAACGACCCGTCTACGGCCTGCACGCGCCAGAAATACGTGCCGTTGTTGAGGCCGCTCACCGTGTCCGACGTGACGCCGGGGTTCGTCGAGTTCTGCTTGACGACCGGCGAGAACGTCGACGACGAGCTCACCTGCCAGTTGTAGGCGACGATGCCCGCGGGATCGGAAACCGCCGACCACGAGATCGTGAAAGGCTCCTGAACGCTCGCGCCGTTTGCGGGCGCGAGCGGCGTCGGAGCGGCCGGTACGGCGAACAGATGTCCTTCGAAACCGCCGAGCAGCGCGGCGGCCAGGATCAGCGCGCAGCAGAGTCGTCTCATCATGGACGACTGGATGGCAAGGCCGCAGCCATGCGCGCAGGTGGATTACATCAACGTATCGTTTGGATCATGAGAGAACACGTTTCGTCGTTTGTGCGTGGGCGCGATCGCCACATGTCGCACGGCGCCAAGGAAAGAATTGCCGGTTGAATTACGATTCGAGACAGCGTACAGCTTGTCGGTTTCGGTTTTTTCCGCAGAGCCTGCGGCGGATTGCCTATACTGATCCGCTATGAAACAGCCGTCCTTCGCCGCGCTTCTCCTGGCCATCGTCGCCGCAACGACCTCGGGCGTGATTGCGAAAAACAGGCAGGCGCAAGCGCCGAAGGAGCCGGATCTCTGCGCGGTTCCGCCGGGCGCGCAGCCGCTGCTGCCCGCGAAGCTCTTGCCCGGCATGGGCGTCACGAAGGATTTTCCCGTGACGACGACCTCGGATGAGGCGCGGAAGTTTTTCCTCCAGGGCGTCTCACAGATTCACTCGTTCTGGTTCGTGGAGTCGGAGCGCTCGTGCCTGCAGGCGCTCGAGTTCGACCCGAAGATGGCGATGGCCGACTGGTGCATCGCGCTGAGCGCGGCGGGCGACTACCGGCCCGCGTTCCAGCTGCTGCGCGACTCGTCGAACGTCGGATCGCGCGGCGCCGTCGCGTCCGGCGAGGCGGCGGCAACCGGCGCCGAGAGCGGCGACGCCACGGTGCGGCGGACGGCGAACGGCGCCGCGATCGATCCGCAGGTGCGCGCGCGGGAGGCGATCGCGAAGGCGATGGACCTGCGCGGCGGCGTGACGCCGCGGGAGCGGCTGTACATCGAGGCGCAGGCGGCGCGGCGCGCGCCCGGCCCGAAGAGCGCGGCCGACGCCGCCTACATCGCGGGCCTTCGGAAGCTGGTCGCCGCGTACCCCGACGATCTCGAGGCAAAGTCGATGCTCGGCCTCGCGCTGGACGACGGGTTCGATTCGGTGACGAAGGAGCCGCGCGCGCACACGATGGAGGCGATCGCGCTGCTCGAGGAGGTCGTGAAGAAAGACGATGCGCATTTCGGCGCGCATCATTATCTGATTCACGCGTACGAAGGCAGCAAGACGCCGGAGAGGGCGTGGCACTCGAACGCGCGCTACGCCGGACTGGTCACCAACATCCCGCACGCGCTCCACATGCCGGGGCACATCTACGCGCAGAGCGACCGGATTCAGGCGGCGATCTCCGCGTTCTCGGCCGCCGCGGCCGTGGAGCAGCGCTGGATTGATTCCGACTCGCTCTATCCGACCGGACACCATGGCCACAACGTCCACTTCCTCATCCACGCGCTGAATCTCGGCGGCCGCTACGACGACTCGATGAAGTGGGTGCAGCAGCTCTTCACGTTCAAGGAGAACCCGCGCGAGCGCGCGGGCAACAACCAGCGCGGCGTCTGGCGCCAGGGATACTTCGGGCTGATCAAGACCGTCGTCCGTTTCGAGAAGTGGGACGAGATCCAGGACGGCCGGACCGTCCCGGTCTACGACAAGCCGGAGCAGCAGGCGTGGCGCCACTGGGCGATCGGCCTCGCGCAGGCAAATACCGGCCAGCTCGATCGCGCGAAGACGACGCTCGGCGAGATGCAGAAGGATCTGTCCGCCGTCACGTCGGGAAAAGAGCCGATTGCGATTGCGGCGCAGGAGCTCGAGGCGGCGATCGCGGCGCGCGGCGGCGATCGGAAGAAGGGCTACGAGCTGTATCGCAAGGCGGCGGATCGCGAGGCGGCGCTGATGTACACCGAGCCGCCGGCATATCCGCGTCCGGTCGTCGAGGGATGGGCGAACGTGGCGTTGGCGCTCGGCGATTTCACGGCGGCTGACAAGGCGTACCGCGAGACGCTGACGCGCGAGCCCGGCAGCGGCCGCGCGTACTTCGGCCTCGCCGCCTCGCTCGACGGCCTCGGGCGGACGAGCGAAGCGCAGAGCATGCGCGGCCTCGCGGCGAAAGCCTGGGCGGGCGCCGACGCGAACCTGCCGCAGATGCAGTCGACGACGGCGGGCGCGTCGAAGAATTGAGCCGCCGTCATGGCGCGCGATCGAGCACAGCGCCGACGAGATCGGCGAGCTGCTGCGGCGTGAAATCCTTCCCTTCGACGGTCGCCGCCAGGCGGCCGTCGCGATCGACCACCGCCGTCTGCAGCGAGTGCGTGATCAGGCCTTCCTCCGGCCAGTACTGAATCCCGAACGCGTTGCAGACGCGCTCGATCTTCGCCGCGTCGCCGGTGAGGAAGTGCCAGCCGGGCCCGCCGGCGCGGCGCGCCGCCGCATAGCGCGCGAGGACTGGCGGCGTGTCGTACTTCGGATCGAAGCTGATCGTCAGGAGCGCAAGGTCGCGGTCCATGCGCGCGGCGAAGCGGTCGCGCACCGCGCGGAAATTGTCGACCATGCGCGGGCAGTAGTCCGGCAGCGGACAGCGCGAGTAGATGAACGTGACGGCGACCACCTTGCCGTGGAGCGCCGACAGCGAGACAACCGCGTTCGCCTGATCGACGAGCTCGAAGTCGGGGATCTTCGCGCCCACCGGCACGAGCGCCGGCGCGGCGGGCGTCTGCTGCAGGCCCGCGTCCACGGCGGGCGCCGAGACCACCTCCACGCGATCCACCCACGAGCGCCCGCCCTTCACGGCGAGACGAAAGCGCACGCGGTCGCCCGGCGCCAGCGCCGCCGAGCGCGCGGCGCCGCGGACGTCGAACGGCATCGCCATCGCGTCCATGAAGCCCGGAAACGCGTCGTGCGAGATCGTCACGACCGACGCGGCGCGATCGACCTGCAGGACGAGGCCGGTGGTCGTGTGGTGCGCCGCGCACGCGGCCGACGACGCGGCGACGAGCAGCGCGAGAATTCGAAGGTTAATCGGCGAGCCCTTCGGCTTTCTTCTCGGCCGCGGTGATCTTGCCGCCGGCCGCGACGATCTCCTTCTCGCGATCGATCGCCACGGCGGGCGCCTTGACGAAGCGCGCGACGACCGGCGCCGTGCCGGGGATCTTCAGCTTGGTCATGAGGAACGTGAACTGCTCCTCGAGCGTCCGCCCGATCGCGCGCCGCGCCTCGTCGTCGAGCTCCCACATCTTCCGCTTGAACGGGCCGAGCGCCTTCTTGCGCGCCTTGTAGAGGAACTGCTCCTCGGTGTCCTTCGGCTTGCGCTCCTCCTGGGCGTTGGCGCGCACCCACTCGTACATTCCGCGCTTGAGATCGGCGGGAAACTGCGCGTGCTCGTACACCATGTTCTGGAAGTTCGTGGCGAGGTGGATTTCGCACGCGCCGACGCGCGGGAACGCGTCGAAGGCCTCGGGCGGCAGCGTCGACGCGCCGTGCTGGACGGCGCCGGCGAGCCGGTAGTCCTCGCGCGCGACGCGCGAGAGCTCGGCGAGCGTCTGCAGATCGATCTTCACGTCCATGCGCAGCGTGCCGTCGGCGTTGATGAAGCCGCCGTGCGCCGTCCCCGTCTGCACGCTGATCTTGCTCAGCCCGACGAGGCTGCCGCCCTTGTTCTTCAGCGCCGCGTTGTAGCCGTCCATATAGGCGTGCAGCTCGTGGACGTCGGAGTTCTTGCCGCCCACCTCGCCGATCTCGCCGCCGACCGACACCGTGACGTCCTGCGGCTCCTGCTGGCGGATGAACGCCGTGAAGTCGGCGGCCAGCTGGACGTTGACCTCCTGCTGCTCGGCGAGCGTCGGCTTCGAGAGGTCCACCAGCGTCGACGTGTCGATGTCGATGTTGTAGAAGCCGGCGGCGATCTCCTCTTTGATCAGCGCGCGCAGCCCGTCGATCTCCTTGTCGCGCTCGGGGCTGTTGAACTTCTTCGCGTTGGTCTGGACGTGATCGCCCTGGATGAAGATCGGGCCGGCGAAGCCCTCGCGCAGCGCGGCGCCGAGGACGACCGCCGCGTACTCGTGCGGCCGCTGCTCCGTGTAGCCGATCTCCGACCGCGCGATCTCGAAGATGAACGCGCCGGCGCTCGTCGCCTTCGCCGATCGCACGACCGCGCGCGCCGTGTCGTACGCCATCGCGCGCACGTTGATCGCGGGGACGGTGAAGCCGGCCGCCGCCCCTTTGCCCATCGCCATGTAGAGATCGTGAATCGACGCCGGGCGAATGCCGGCCGCGGCGGCGAGGCTGCGCAGGATCCAGCGCGCCGTGCCTTTCAGCTCCGCGTCGCCGCCGAACACCGCTGTCCATACGAGCCGATCGATCACATCGCCGGTGACGGAGGCGGCGCTCGTGACGCTCACGCGGTCGGTGAGCACAGTGGCCGCCGGCTTGACGGCGTCGGTCATCTCCTTGACGGACTGAAAGATCAGCGTCGCTGTCATGATGGGTCTCCTCGCCTCCGGGCAACCGCGTATTCTAGCACCGGGAAACGGAAATCTTCGACGGCCGCCGCCCCGAGCGCCGCGGCGATCATGTCGTCGATCGGCAGCGCCTGCTCCGCCGCCTCGACTTCAGGCAGCCGCGCGCGCGTCGCCGGATGCTTCGGCGTGAAGAGCGTGCAGCAGTCCTGATCCGGGATGATCGAGATCGGGAACGTGCCGATGCGCTCCGCTTCGGCGCTGATCTCGTCCTTGTCCATGCCGACGAGCGGCCGCAGGATCTGCAGCGGCGTCGCCTGCGCGATCGCCGTCATGTTCTCGAGCGTCTGCGACGCCACCTGGCCGATCACCTCGCCGGTGACGAGCGCGCGCGCATGCGCCTTGCGCGCGAGGCGCTCGGCGATGCGCAGCATCAGCCGCCGGTAAATCACCACGCGCAGAGGGGGCGGCACCGCGAGGACGACCTGCTGCTGCAGCTCGCCGAAGGGGACGAGCACGAGCCTCGAGCGCAGCTGGTGCTTGGTCAGAAGCGCCGCGATCTCGCGCACCTTCTCCTGCGACGCGCGCGACAGAATCGGATAGCTGTGGAAATGAATCAGCAGCACCGAGCAGCCGCGGCGCATCATCCGGTACGCGGCGACCGGCGAGTCGATGCCGCCCGAGAGCAGGCACGCGACGCGCCCGCCGGTGCCGGTCGGCATGCCACCAGCGCCCGGCTCCTTGCCGAAAAAATAGAACGCGCCGTCGGGCAGCATCTCGACGTGAATCGTGAGCGCCGGATGTTCGAGATCGACGCGCCAGCCCTTCGCCTCCTTGATGAGGCCGCCGACTTCCCGCTCGACCTGCGGCGAGGTGAACGGCAGCCGCTTGTCGGCGCGCGTCGCGGACACGCGGAACGACGCCGCTTCGCGGCGGCCCAGATCCGCGAGAATCGACGCCGCCAGCGCCGCGAAGTCGTGCGGCCCGCGGTTCGCCGCCGAGAAGTTCGCGATGCCGAACACGCGCGCGAGCCGCGCCCGCGCCTCCTCCCACGGCGTCTCGTCGCCGAGCTCGATCTCGATGCGTCCCATCACCGAGCGCACCGCCGCCACGTGCAGCCCCGCGAGCGCACCCTTCAGGTTGCGCACGAGCAGCCGGATGAACCAGGGCCGGTTCTTCCCCTTCAGCGCGAGCTCTTTGTAGTGGACGACGACTGATCTCATCGTGACATCGGTAGCGCAGCCCTTTAGGGCTGCCGCGGCCGTGGGCCGGCCTGAAGGCCTGCGCTACACACGGCCGCGTGCCTCTCTCAGTGCGCGATCGACAATTCCGCGGCGTGATGCCCGCTTCGAACCGCGCTCTCGATCGTAGCCGGCAGGCCGGTGTCGATCCAATCGCCGGCGAGCACCAGCCCTTTGACGCCGGTTTCGGCCGGCGGCCGCGGCGGCTGGCCCGGCGCGAGCGAGAAGGTCGCGCGCGGCTCGCGGACGACCGTGCCGCGCAGGAGCCTCGCGGCGCGCGAAGCGGGCAGCGCGTGCAGCAGCTCGTCGTGCGCCGCGCGAATCAGATCCTCGTTCGTCCGCGCGAGCATCGCGTCGGCGCCGCTCGACACGAGCGACACGTGCGCTTCCCCTGGCGCGGCGGCCTCATGTCCGCCGTGCGCGTCGCCGCCTTCGGCCGACTTGTTGAACGCCCACTGCATCGCCCGCCCGGGCAGGCCGATCAACGGCTCGTCGAAGATCGGTCGATCGAACCAGAGGTTGACGCTGACGATCGGCGAGGCCGCCATGCGGCGCGTCCGATCGATCGTCGCGCGAAGCGACGGCGGCTCGCGATCGAAGAGGTCGCCGAACGCGAACCACGGAACGGCCGAGACGACGCGCGCGATGCCGATGGTGTCGCTGCCGACGCGGACGGCGGTCACCGCGCCGCCGTCGACGTCGGTGACGACGGTCGCAGCGGCGCCGGCGCGCACCTCGCCGCCGCGGCGCTCGATGTGCGCGCGCGCCGGCTCGGCGTACATCGCGTGCAGCGGCGCGATCGGCAGCGCGATCGCCGCGCCTTCCGCGTCGCCGCCGAACATCTCCGCGAGCACGCGCGCAAACGGCGGCGCCGCCGCGCGCTCCGCCGGCTGGTTGAGCGCGGCGAGCGCGAGCGGATGCCACAGCATCTCGCGCAGCCGCGGCGTCTGCCCGTTGCGCACGAGCCACTGCTCGACCGTCTCGTCCGCCGACGCCGCCTTGACCGGCCCGCCGGCCAGCTCGCGGCGCGCGTTCTTGAGCGGCGTCGCCATCGCGGCGATCGACAGCCGATCGCGCCACGACAGCGCGCTCCACTCGAGGACGCCCGCGAGCAGGTGCAGCGGCGGCGGCAGCGGCGGGCACGACAGCCGCGACTTCCGCCCCTCGCGATCGATCATCGTCACCGCGAGCTGGCGATCGAGGCGCACGTTGTCTGCGGCGCCGATCTCGCGGAGAAACGCGAACGTCTCGCGGTAGCAGCCGAGGAGGACGTGCTGGCCGTTGTCCACGAGCGCACCGGTCTCGCGGTCGGCGAACGCCGTCGCGCGGCCGCCGAGCCGGCTGCGCGCCTCGACGACGAGCGGCCGCGCGCCGCGCGAAGCCAGGCGCGCCGCCGCGCTCAGCCCCGCGAAGCCCGCGCCGATGACCACGACGTCGAATCGGTTCACGTCCACAGCCATTGCCTCAACGCGATGAAGGCCTGGATCGGCTTCGGCACGCGCGCGCGCGCGGTGAACACGTCGTGGCCGCTCCGCTCGATCCGCCGCAGCGTTTCGAAGTAGACGGCGCGCATGATCTCAGCCGACACGAGCCGCTGCCGATCGGCGTCGGGCAGCGCCCGACGCGCGCGCGCGTAGAAGTCGTGCGCGCGCCGGCACTCGAACGCGACGACCCGGCGCACCGGCTCGCTCGCCACGCCCGCGGAGAGATCGTCCACGGTGCAGCCGCAG
>Ga0209474_10000135_pt1 | contig 87502 bp, 75 predicted proteins | sample GraSoiAngelo_145_FD_185902 | JGI IMG/M metagenome (GOLD analysis project Ga0209474, IMG submission 185902) | Grasslands soil microbial communities from the Angelo Coastal Reserve, California, USA - 14_1009_05_20cm (SPAdes) (version 2) | ecosystem: Environmental > Terrestrial > Soil > Grasslands...
ACTCATCTCTTGCGAGACCGGAGTCAGGTACGGCCAGCTCTTCTGCGAGGCGGCCGCGAAGAAGTGGACGAGCTCGGTCGCGTCCTGATCGGCGAAGTGGAAGGTCGGCATCCGGATCGAGAGCCAGGGTCTGAGCGGAATCGGCCCCCGGAGGAATCCGAACAGCCACTCGGGCTGCACCCGCCATCCCTCGCCGGTGAGCATGGGCGGAGCGAAGCTCTGGTTGTCGTCGTTGAACATGTCCCGCACCGCCCCGCCGCGGTTCTCCACCACGTGGCAATTGCGGCAGCCGTTCCAGAAGACGAGCTGCTCGCCGCGCAGGACGGCCTGCTTCACCGGATCGAGCCCGGCGAGGAACTTGCGATCGGGGCGCTCGCCGATCTGCCCTTTCAAGAACACGAGCAGCGAGAGCGCCTCCTCGTCGGAGAAGTCGAACTGCGGCATGCGCGTATCGACGCGCTCGTAGGCGAAGACGCGGGGGACGTGGAGCTTCTCCCAGACCCAGTTGACGTACGTCTCCCTCTCTTTTGGATTCTCGGTGAAGTAGCGCACGTCGCCGAAGTCGAGGAGGTTGGCGTCCTTGCGTCCGTGCTCGGTCAATTCGGTGCCGATCTTCTGCGCCTGCTCGAATCCCTTGATGTCGTGGCAACCGAAGCAGCCGTATTTGGCGATGACCTTCTTCCCTTCGTCGGCCATGGAGGCGAGCTGCTTCGCCTGTCCCTGGCCCAATTCCGGAGGGTCGGGATACTTCGCGTCGCTCTTGAGCGTGACGAGGAACGCGGTCACGTTGGCGGCCTCGTCGTCGGACAGCCGGAGGTCCGGCATCTTCGTGTCCGGCCACATCGCCTTGGGGTTCTTCACCCAGCTGTAGATCCATTCCGGCCGGGCCTTGTCGGCGATGTTCCAGAGATTCGGCGCGTAGTCGCGCTCGGCGCTGCCCTCGCTGCGCCGCGCGGTCGAGCCCTTCTCGTAGACGTGGCAGCCGCGGCAGCCGACGGAATCGAAAATCTCCTTTCCCTTGGCGGCGTCCCCTTTCGGCGCGGCGTCGGCCACGAGCTTCGCCTTCTCGCTCACGGTCCAGAGGTAGGCGACGATCTGCGAGACTTCCTTCTCGCGCAGCTTGCGCTGGTCGGTGAGGACCTGCTCGTCGGTCTGTCCCTCGCCGCGAGGCACGGCGTTTGGGTCCATCGCGCCAGGCCAGAAGTTTGGCATGCGCGTAGCCGGCCGCCATCCCCTCGGATAGCTGATCCAGGTGTGCAGCCACCCCGCGGTGGTCTTGCTGGCGATGGTCGTCAAGGCCGGCCCGCGCTTCGCGAGGTCCGTGTATCCCTCGATCGGGTGGCATCCCCAGCATCCGACGTCGACGAACAGCTTCTTGCCCTTGTCGAGGGTCGGCGCGTAGGCGAGGTTGAGGTCCTGCGCGTGGCACTTGTCGCACTTCGCCTGCAGGAACGCGCCGGGGTATTTCTTCCCCATCACCGCCACTTCGTCGGTGAGCGGATCGTTCCAGTCGTGATCGTCCTCGCCGTGGCGGAAGGCGTGGTGCCGGACGCCCTTGGTCTGCGAGCCCTCGCCGCCGTGGCAGGTGGTGCAGCCGAACTGCTCCGGGAGGTGGTTCTTGACCAGGAGCTCCCAGCGGTGCGGGTGGCTCCGGAAGACCGGCTTCACGTCGTAGATGTCGCCCTTCTCGCCTTCCTCGAGAGCGGCGATGGTGTCCTTGTCGGAGCAGACCTGGGCAATCTTCGGCTCGCGCTCTTCCTTCTCGGCCTCGAGCGCCGGATTGCGCGCGGTTCCCTTGAACCCGGGCTTCTTCTCGAGGACCGGGTTGCCCTTGTCGTCCTTGACGACCGCCTTCGTCTCGAGGATGGGCCGGGAAGAGGATCCCGGCGGGCCGCAGTACGCCTCCGCCTCCGCGCGCCAGCGCGTGAGCTTCGCCAAGGGGCGGCACTCGGTGGCGCTCGCCGGATCCACGGGCTTCGGCTCCGCGGGCGGCGCATAGCCCCCGAACGGAATCGCTGCCGGCGCCGGCGGAACGTCCTCGCAGATCTTGTCGTGCACCGTCTGGTAGGCGTCGATCACTTCCGCATCGAGAGCGAACTGCGCCTTCATGTCCGCGTCGGGGAGCTTGGCCTTCTTCGCCTCCAGGACCTCGTACGGCGCGGAGAACCCGCCCTTGTTCACCGCGGTATGGCAGTTCTGGCAGCGATCGACGGTCTCCGCGCCCCACGAGTTCTTCAGGCCGGAGATCCAGTACTGCTCCATCTCCGGCCACTTGCCGTGGACGCTGTCGATCCGCTTCTCCAGGTCCGCGATCGGCTTCTCGAAGACGTCGATCTGCGCCTGGGCCTTGTCCTTGCGCTCCTGGAAGCCCTGGCGGGCGAGGGTGGTCTGCTTGTGGTGCTCGATGGCGTTCGAATAGATCTTCTGCTTCTCGTCGATCTTCTTCTGCCACTCGTCGAAGTCGTGCTGCAGCCTCTCCTCTTCCTTCGCACGGGCCTCGTGGCGCGCCTCGCGCAGCTTGTAGTAGACGGCGTCCTGCTCGGACTTGTCGAAGCCGAGGTAGAGCTTGGCCTCCGCTTCCTTGATGCGCGCGTCGTCGTCCGCCTTGACCGCCTGATCGTAGGTTCGGCGCTGCTCGGGGCTTCCGGCCATCGCCTTGGTGGCCGCGTCCAGATCCGCCCTGGCGGCGTCGAGCTTCTTCTTCGTTTCCGGCTCCTCGAGCCGCTTCTTCGCGCGCTCGAGATCGGCCCGCGCGTGGGCCTCGTCGAGCTTGAAGAACTCGCGCTGGTAGTCCTTCCAGGGCCTGCGCGGCACCACCTCGTCGTAGACCGCCCAGAGCGTCGACAGCGCGAGCAGCACGGCGAGGCCGACGAACGGCCACTTCAGCGACTGAAGCTCGAGCGGCTTCGTAGCCATTTTCGCGGCACCCTAGACGTTCAAGATATTTGGGATGACCAGGATGTACTTGATGTTCAAGGAGAGCCGCAGGGACATCTTCACCACGACGCCGAGCATGATCATGAAGAGCGTCGCGACGATGCCATAGCGGACCATCCCGAGCTCGCGCAGCATCGGCCGGTCCTTGAACTTCTGCCAGATGGCCCCCGGGATCCCGACCAGCCACCCGCCCACCGCGATGAGCCCGAAGATCATCGCGCCCATCTCGCTGCGGATGCCGAGCTTGTAGGGCAGGTCGATGTTGGTAAGCGGCACCACCTTGTGCGGATCCCAGAAGTCCCAGGGCATGAAGAGGTTCCAGCCGGGGCCGCGGAAGAAGACGCCGATCGAGATCATCCCCACCCAGAGGACGAGGAATCCGAAGCAGAAGGTGGAGATGGCGAACTTGCGCTCGCGGAAGGTGTAGTAGCCGTTCCCGCGGGGATTGATGTCGATATAGGGAATGACCATCAGCCCGACGATGATGAGCGAGGGCAGGACGACGCCGGCGATCCAGGGATCGAAGTAGACGAGCATTTCCTGGAGCCCGAGGAAGTACCAGGGCGCCTTGGACGGGTTCGGCGTCTTGGTCGGATTCGCCGGCTCCTCCATCGGCGCGTCGACGGTGATGCTCCAGACGAGCAGGACGAGGAGCAGGACGCAGCCGGAGATGAACTCGGCCCGGACGAGGTACGGCCAGGTGTGGACCTTGTCCGGCAGATCGGAGGCGGCGATGGCGCGCGCGCGCCCGGACTGGACCTTGACCTCTTCCTGGTCCTGGATCGGCGCGCCGACATTGAGGTTCTCGGCCATGGTTCGCTCTCCCCCTACAGCGGACCGGAGATGCCGCCGTCTTTCCGGATGCGCCAGAAGTGCAGGATCATGAGGATGGAGGCGATGATGGGGATGAAGATGCAGTGCAGGACGTAGAAGCGGAGCAAGGTCGGCGAGCCCACCACGGTTCCGGCCGTGAGGAGGGCGCGCGCGTCGTAGCGCGGAGTCATCCCGAGCTGCGGTCCGAAGGGGCCTTCGTTTCCGAGGAGCGGCGTGGCGCGCGCCATGTTGGTGCCGACGGTCACCGCCCAGATGGCCAGCTGATCCCAGGGGAGCAGGTACCCCGTGAAGGAGAGCAAGAGCGTGAGCGTGAGCAGGTTCACGCCGACCACCCAGTTGAACTCGCGGGGCGGCTTGTAGCTGCCGGTCATGAAGACCCGGAACATGTGCAGCCAGATGAAGATGACCATGCCGTGCGCCGACCAGCGGTGCATGTTGCGCATGATCATTCCGAAGGGGACGTCGAAATCGAGGTACTTCACGTCCCAGTAGGCGTACTCGCCGGTGGGCCGGTAGTAGAACATCAGGACCACGCCGGTGACGACGGTGCAGAGGTAGAGCAGGAAGGTGAGTCCGCCGGCGCACCAGGTGTGGCGGTAGCGGATCCCGTGCCTGCGCATCTTCGACGGATGCAAGTGTAGCCAGACGTTGGCCGATACCTGTAGGACGCGGTTGCGAGGCGTGTCGGCGTAGCCGTGGCGGAAGATCGAACGCCACACGTAATTGTTGGTGAGGACGTCGAAGATCCCCGGCTTCCTCGGAGACGGCAGGTTCTCGGCCACGCTGTTCCCCTCCGGCTATTTCAGGCGCCGGCGTACTTCACGAAAGCTGTCGGATCGTCCCACTGCCCGAGCTCGTACCGGTACCGGAACGCCTTGTCGACGATGAGCTGGCCGTCGTCGCCCAGGGTGATTCTCACCCGCTCCAGCGGCCTCGGCGTCGGGCCCTCGAAGTTGACGCCGTCCTTCGTGTAGCCGGACCCGTGGCACGGGCACTTGAACTTGTTCTCCGGACCCAGCCAGCGCGGGGTGCACCCGAGGTGGGTGCAGATTCCGAGGAGCGCGTAGATGGTGCTGTCGGTGCGCACGATCCAGACGCGCTGGCTCTTCATCCACTTCTCGCTCACCTCTCCCACCGAGTACTCGGTGGGGTAGCCAGCCTTGAACGAGGTGGGCGGCTCGAAGAGGACGCGAGGGAAGAGCATGCGCAGGATGGCGAGACCGGAGGCGGCGAAGCAGGTGAGGATCGCGCCCCACGCTGCGAGCGAGAGCAGGTCGCGTCGGGCCCAGATGCTGTTCCCGCTCTGCGACTCCGGAATGCCGGGATCTCCGCCGGGCATCGTTCTCCTTGAGGAGAGAGGCGAAGTTTCTCTGACATTTCCGTCCCGGACGGTCAAGACGGCCCCGCGGCGGCGCGGCGGACTGTCGCACGTCCCGGGTTGATTCTTCGTCACGGCGCGGGTACAGGTCTCCGCGACCGGGAGGCACGGCATGGGGCGGCTGCAGAACTTCTGGGCGATCTTGTCGGTCCCCGACAACATTCCCATCGTGTTCATGCTGGTGCTGGTCGGGTTCTTCACCTGGCTGAGCTTTCATGAGGCGCGGAAGAATGACCGGTTGATCGGGGAGGGGCGGAAGGAGCAGGTCCTGCGGAGGATGCAGGACTGAGCCCCTCGCCGGGTGTTCTCCCACGTGAGCGTTGACGTGGTCGTTGACGTTGACGGCGACGTCAACGCTCACGTCAACGTCAACGTTGTCACTGCGCGATTCCTTATCCCTCCCGCACCTCATACCGATCGACGAACACCCGTCCCCTCCTCCCCACCATCCGATTCAGCGCGCGCGCAAACCGTATCGCCAGCCCCTGCATCCCCCTCGCCAGCCGCTCGGAATCCCTCGCGGTCACCCTGAACTCCGCCACTCGCCCCCGCAGCGAAGCCTTGGCCACCTTGAATCCCGTTCCCTCGCTCCCTTCCTTCATCGCCGACGCGAGCGCGGCGCGGGCGCCCTTGAGCTCGATGTCCGGATCGAGCTGCCAGCGGATCTCGATGCGCGCGCCCGGACGGACCTTCGCCCTGCGCGCATGGGAAACCATCGGCTTGTCGCCCTTCGGCTTGCGTCCCGCTCCCGGCCGCCGTCCGCCCCAGTTGGGGTGCTTCTTCGCGCGCTTGGTGTTGGCCATGAACTGATTCGGCATATCTGCTCGACGCGAGCGCCGTCAACCCGATGATCGCCGCTCCGGCTCGTCGCGGTAGTGGGCGAGCAGATCGTGCAGGCGCTTTCCCTCGATCTCCGGGAAGCGTTCGGGAAGCACGCACAAGTCCGCCACCCGGTCGGCGCGGAAGTTGCGGAAACCCTCGCGCAATTCGCAGTACCCGGCCACCGACCAGGTCGTTCCCCAGAAGAAAAGGCCGAGGGGCCAGATGGTCCGCTCGCTCGCCGCGCCGCCCCTGTCGACGTAACGGAAGCGGATCTTCCGCCTCTCGCGCAGCGCGATGCGAAGCTCGCCGAGCCCGGCCGCCACCGCGCGCGGCACGTGCACGGGCGGCGCGAACAGCGAGGTCCCCGAAAGCCTGTCGCGCAGCGCCGGGGGGAGCACCGCTTCCACCTTGGCGAGGACGTCTCCGGCGGCAGCGCGCAGTGCGGGATCGCCCCAGCTCTGCACCACGCGGGCGCCGAGGACCAGCGCCTCGATTTCCTCTTCGTTGAACATGAGCGGCGGCAGGTCGTAGCCGCGCGGCAGCGCGTAACCGACGCCCGCCTCGCCCAGGATCGGGACCCCGGAAAGCTCGAGGTCCCGGATGTCCCGGTAGATGGTCCGCTCCGACACCGAGAGGTCCTCCGCCAGCGCGCGGGCCGTGGTGACCCCGCGCCGGCGCAGTCGCTGCACGATGCGGAAGAGGCGGTCGGCGCGGCGCACGGAGGCCGCGATTCTACGCCTTGCGGGGCTGGAAGATCCCGACCGCCGCTCCGGCGGGATCGCGCAGGACGCTGAAGATGCCGTCCGGGATCTCGACGCACTCCCGCACGACCTGCGCGCCGAGATCGCGCGCCCGCCGCGTGCTCTTCGCGCAATCGTCGACGCGGACGTAGGTCAGCCACCCCGAGACTCCCTCGAATAGTTCCTCGGTGAGACCGCCGGGCGTCCCTTCCCCGGCGTCGACCATCGAGTACTCGCGTCCGGGAACCGGGACCGGAGCGAGCTTCCAGTCGAAGAGCTCCGAGTAGAAGGCGCGGGCGCGCTTCACGTCCATCGAGTGCAGCTCGGAGTAGGTGAACGGATTCGCCATGGGGTCCTCCCTTCCCGCTGCGGCGGCCGGAGCGGCCGCCTCTCTGCGCGGGATTTCGGGAAGGACCTTGCGACTCCCCTCCTGACACCGTCCTGTCAGCTGGGTCGGGCCTCCTCGGCGTGCGCGAGGAATCGCGGCGCCTTGCGCACCTGGGTGAGGCGCTCGAAGGCGGAGGCGATCATGAGGAGGTTCACCTCGGAATACGCCGGTCCGACGAAGCTCACACCGACGGGAAGACCGGAGGCAAATCCGGCGGGAACGGTGACGTGCGGATAGCCCGCCACCGCCGCGGGCGTGGTGAAGCTGCCGACGTTGGGATCGCCGTTCACGTGATCGATGAGCCATGCCGGCGTGCCGGTCGGGGCGAAGAGCGCGTCGAGCTTGTGCTTGCGCAACAGCGCGTCGACGCCCTTGCCGCGCACCTGCGTCCTGCACTTCGCGAGCGCCTTCTTGTACTTCGCATCGGAGAGCCCCTTCTTCTTCGCCGCCTGCTCGAACAGCTCCTGCCCGAAGAGCGGCATCTCCCGGTCGCGGTTCTTCTCGTCGAAGGCGATTACGTCCTCGAGCGTCCGCACCCGCGCTGTCGGGCCGAGCGAGGCGAGATAGTCGGCGAGACCGGCTTTGAGCTCGTAGAGGAGCACTTCCAGCTCGGCGTCGCCGACGCCCGTCATGTCGAGCTCGACGGGGTCGACGATGGTCGCGCCTTCCGACTTGATCGCCTTGATCGCTTCCTCGGCGATCCTGTCGGCCGGCCCCGAATAGCCGGTGAAGTTTCCGCGCACGACGCCGAGGCGCACGCCGTTGAGCGAAAACTCTTCGAGGTAGCCGGCCTCGTACCGCTTCGCGCTCCTCGTCGCCGGATCGCGCGGATCGGGTCCCGAGATGGCCTCGAGGAGCGTCGCGGCGTCGCGCACGGTGCGGCCCATCGGCCCGGCCGTGTCCTGCGTGCGGGAGATGGGAACGATGCCGGCGCGGCTGACGAGCCCTACCGTGGGCTTGATCCCGACCAGCCCGCAAACCGAGGCAGGGGAAGTGATCGAGCCGTCCGTCTCCGTGCCGATGGCGGCCGCACACAGGTTCGCCGCGACCGCCGCGGCGGAGCCGGAGCTCGATCCCGACGGGCAGCGATCGAGCGCGTACGGATTCAGGGTCTGCCCGCCTCGCGCGCTCCAGCCGCTGGACGAATGCGTCGAGCGGATGTTGGCCCACTCGCTCAGGTTGGTCTTGCCGAGGATGATCGCGCCCGCCGCGCGCAGCCTAGCCACCACCGTCGAGTCCCTGGGCGGGTGCGATCCCTCGAGCGCGAGGGATCCCGCCGTGCAGGCCATCTTGTCCGCCGTATCGAGATTGTCCTTCACCAGGATGGGAATGCCGTGCAGCGGCCCGCGGTCGCCTTTCTCCTTGCGTTCCTTGTCGAGCTGGTCGGCGATCTCCAGCGCGTCCGGATTGAGCTCGATGACCGATCGAAGCGTCGGACCCTTGCGGTCGACCTCCTGGATGCGGGCCAGGTAGGCCTCGCAGATCTGGCGCGAGGTGAAGCGGCCGGCGACCAGACCCTCGTCCATCAACCGGATGGTCATCTCCTCGAAGGGGAAGGACTTCGGCGGGGTCGAGCGCGCATCGCTTGCTGCTTGCGCGCGACCTTCCCGGGCACGAGCAAAGGGCGCCGCCGCCGCCACGAGACCCGCTCCAAGGACGCTCCTGCGCGACCATTCCATGGATAGCTCTCCCTTGCTGCTCGGTTAGATCTTCCGGGTAGCGAATGCCTGGGGCAGGTGCTTGCGCATCAGCCTCCCGAGCTCGTCGCCGTCGAGGAGATCGATGGGCGCGCCGCGCGCCGTGTCGCGGGCATCGGTGGAGAAGCGGCCGAGCGTGACGTAGATGCCCTTCCCTACGAACTCCGCGCGGGCCGTATCGATCAGGTTGCGCACCTCGTCCCCGTCGACCGGCTGCGAGCCACCCAGGATCCCGTGGACGTAGATGCGCCCTCCCTTGATGGGCGTCGGATCGTTGGCGAAGAGGTCCACGGTGGCAGATCCGCGCTCGCAGCGCTCGGGATTGAAGCCCATCTCGGCGAAGAGCGTGAGGAGGAGCCTCTGCAGACCCTCCACCCCGTAACGGCGCACCCATGCCGATTCGGTGAGATCGGCGCGGAGGAGGTTCTCCGGCGCCGCGGGCGAGATCGGCTGGTTCTTTCCGATGAGGAAGATGAGGCCGAACCCGACCAGGGTGGCGAAGGCTGCGACGACGAGAATGCCCATCGGACAAGCGTGCGCGCCCGCGCGCGCCTGTCAAGCGCGCTCCTTGACAATGGCTCTCGGCGGCAGTTACAAGCCCGCCTCCTCGCAAGCTTGGTCGGTGTGGGGCTGTAGCTCAGCTGGGAGAGCGCTAGAATCGCACTCTAGAGGTCACCGGTTCGATCCCGGTCAGCTCCACTTTCTCATTTTGCCGGCCTGAGTGTTCTTGGACGACCAAGAGCAAAAGAAGCTCCGCGCAGAGACCGAGCGCCGGCGCACCTTCGCCATCATCTCGCACCCGGACGCGGGCAAGACGACGCTGACCGAGAAGCTCCTCCTCCACGGCGGCGCCATCCACCTCGCCGGAACGGTGAAGGCGCGGGGCCAGGCGCGCCACGTGACTAGCGACTGGATGGAGCTCGAGCGCCAGCGCGGCATCTCCATCACTTCCAGCGTCCTGCAGTTCGACTGGGACGGCTTCCGCCTCAACCTCCTCGACACCCCGGGCCACCAGGACTTCTCCGAGGATACCTACCGGACCCTCGCCGCCGCCGACGCCGCGGTGATGCTCATCGACTCGGCCAAGGGCGTCGAGGCGCAGACCAAGAAGCTCTTCGCCGTCTGCCGGCGCCGCGGGATCCCCATCTTCACCTTCGTCAACAAGCTCGACCGGCCGGGCCGCGACCCCATCGACCTGCTCCACGAGGTCGAGGAGGTGCTCGGGATCCGGACCGTCGCGATGACCTGGCCGTTCGGGCAGGGACAGGACTTCGCCGGCGTCGCGACGCTCTTCGACAAGCCCGGTCCCGACGCGCGCCGGCGCCCGCTCGAGCAAATCATCGCGACGCTGCCGCCGATCCCGCCGGGAGGCGTGTCCGATCCCGACAAGCTCAAGGCCAAGCTCGCCGAGGACGTGGAATTGCTCGAGCACGCCGGCGACCCGTTCGACCACGGCCGCATCCTGCGCGGGGAATTGTCGCCCGCCTTCTTCGGATCGGCCTGGAACGAGAAAGGCGTCGACGAGTTCCTCGCCGCTTTCGTCGGGCTCGCTCCCGCCCCCGGTCCGCGCCACACCACGACAGGCGAAGCCGTCGATCCGCTCGCCCCCGCCTTCAGCGGATTCGTCTTCAAGATCCAGGCGAACATGGATCCGGCCCACCGCGACCGGCTCGCGTTCTTGCGCGTCTGCTCGGGCCGGTTCGAGCGCGGCATGACCGTGCGCAACGTCCGTGACGAGAAGGACATGCGCCTCTCCATGCCCCACCAGCTTTTCGGCAAGGAGCGGCAGGTGATCGAGGAGGCGTACCCGGGCGACGTCATCGGCCTCTTCGACACCGGAGCGTTGCGCATCGGCGACACGCTGTCCGAGGAGCCCACCGTCGAATTTGCCGAGTTGCCCCGTTTCTCTCCGGAGATTTTCGCCCGCCTGCGGAGCAAAGATGCCTTGAAGCGCAAGCAGCTGGAGAAAGGGCTCCTTCAGCTCTCGCAGGAAGGCGCCATCCAGGTCTTCGCGCTCCGCGACGGCGGCCTGCGCGATCCGATCCTCGGGGCGGTCGGAGCGCTGCAACTGGAAGTGCTCCAGTACCGGCTGAGCCACGAGTACGGCGCGGAGATCGCGCTCGATCGGCTCCCGTATACGGTCGCGCGCTGGATCCAGGGCACCGGTTTCGACCCGAGCTCGTTCGAGCAGGAAGTGGACGCCCTATGCGTCGTCGACCGGGACCAGAACCCGCTCGCCCTCTTCAAGAGCGAGTGGAACCTCTCCTACGCCCAGGGCCGGCACCCGCAATGGACGTTCTCGCCCACGGCAATGACGAAGAGCCGTTGAGTTTGACACCGTTCCCTGGGCGCTTTATGACGATCGGCATGTTCGTCTGCTGCTGTAGCGGCTGTTTCGTGCGCATCTTCGCGCCGGCTGCGGCACCGTTCTAGCGAGGCGACGACCCTCTCCGAGCGACGGCCCGCGAGTCCCGGCAGAAGCCGTGCCGTCGCCTTGCCGGAGATCGAATGGACCGCCGCTTTACAATCCTCGCTCTACTCGCCGCTGCAGCGCTCGCGCCCGCGTGCCGTTCGAGCGATCCCCGTGCCTCCGACGGGCGGCGCATCTTCCGGCTCGGGTACCTGCCGAACGTCACCCATGCGCCCGCGCTGTGGGGGCTCGAATCGGGGGCGATCGGCTCGGCGCTCGGTCCCTCGGTCGTGCTGGAAGCCCGCGCCTTCAACGCGGGGCCCGCGGTGATCGAAGCGCTGTTCGCGAGCGATCTCGACGCCGCCTGGGTCGGTCCCAATCCCGCCATCAACGGCTTCCAGCGCTCCCACGGCAAGGCCCTGCGCATCGTCGCCTTCTCGGTCGCGAACGGCGCCCAGCTGGTGGTCCAGCCGCAGATCCGCTCCGCGCAGGATCTCGCGCATCGCAAGATCGCTTCTCCCGCGCTGGGCAACACCCAGGACGTCGCGCTCCGCTCCTGGCTCTCGCGGGAAGGCATCCAGTCGGAGGTGCTGCCGCTGGCAAACCCCGAAACGCTCCTCCTCTTCGGCAGGGGCGCGATCGCCGGCGCCTGGGTCCCCGAGCCGTGGTCGAGCCGTCTCGTCGTCGAGCAGAAAGGCGTCGTCCTCATGGAGGAGCGCGATCTGTGGCCCGCGCGCGTCTTCCCCACTTCGGTGCTCGTCGCCTCCGCCGCGGCCCTCTCGAAGCGGCCCGACCTGGTGCAGAAGATCGTGGAGGCGAACGCGGACGCGGTCCGCGCGCTGGCCGACAAGGGCGCCCGCGACCTGGTCGAGCGCCGCCTCGCGCGAGAGCTGGGAAAGAAGCTCCCGCAAGAGGTCCTCGATCGCGCCTTCGCCGGCCTCGTCTTCTCCACCGAGGTCCTCGACGCCGAGCTGCGCAAGGCAGCTTCCGACGCGCACCGCCTCGGCTTCCTCGAGACTGCGGACGTGGAAGGGATCCTGGAGCCGCGCTTCGCCGGGCCCAAGGCCGCGATGGGGGGAACGCGGTGACCGAGGCCCTTCCGGTGCACCTCCCCCGCGGGGAGCGCGTCTTCTCGCTGCGGGGGGTCACTCGATCCTTCGCGGGGCGCTTCCTCGCTCTCGCCGGCATCACGCTCGACATCGAGGCCGGCGAGCTTCTTTGCCTCTGCGGTCCGAGCGGATGCGGCAAGTCCACCCTGCTCAATCTCCTCGCCGGGCTCGACGAGCCCGACCAGGGCGAGCTGCTCTTCCGCGGCGATCGCGTACGCGGTCCGGGCCCCGATCGGGCGATGCTTTTCCAGGACCACGCCCTCTTTCCCTGGCGCGACGTGGCCGGGAACGTCGCCTACCCTCTCGAGCAGGCGCGCTGGCCGAAGGACCGCATTGCGGCCCGGGTGGAAGAGCTCTTGCGCCTCGTCCGTCTGTCGCGGTTCGCGGACTCCCGCATCCACGAGCTTTCCGGAGGGATGCGGCAACGCGTCGCCCTGGCCCGCGCCTTCGCCTGCGATCCGGAAGTCCTCCTCATGGACGAGCCCTTCGGGGCGCTCGATGCCCAGACCCGCGACGTGCTCCTCGCCGAGCTCTCCCGCATCTGGCAGGACTCCGGCAAGACCATCGTCTTCGTGACCCACAACGTTCGCGAGGCGGCGGTCCTCGGGACCCGCATCGCGCTCATGAAGACGAGGCCCGGCCGGATCCTGCGCATCCTCCCCGTCGACATCCCCAGACCGCGGCAGATCGAGGACGCCGCGGTGTCCCGGCTCGCAGGGCGGATCAAGGAGATGCTCGCCGTCGAAACGGAGCGCGCCCTGCGAGAGGAATTGCGCGATGACGGCCGCGACTGATCCGCCTTTCGAGCTCTCGCGGCCGGCGCAGGCCGCCGCCCCCGCCCGCGGGCTGCGGCGCATCGCCTGGACCATCGCCGTGCTCACCCTCTGGGAAGGGGTGGCGCGATTCGGTCCCTGGCCGGACTGGATCTTCCCGCCGCCGAGCGCAGTGGCGGTCTCGCTGTGGGGACTCATCCGCCACGGCCTCCTCTTTCCCACCATCGGGCGATCGCTTGCTCGCTTGGCCGCTGGTTACGGAATCTCGCTGGCGGTGGGGATTCCGCTCGGACTCGCGGTCGGTCGCAGCCGCCTCGCGGAGGATCTCTTCGGCGCGCCGCTCCTCGGGCTCCAGGCGCTTCCCTCCATCTGCTGGCTTCCCGTCGCCATCCTCTGGTTCGGGCTCTCCGAGGGGGCCATCCTCTTCGTGGTGGTGATGGGCAGCGCGCTCTCCATCGCCATCGCCACCCAGTCGGGGGTACGGACCATCCATCCCATCTTGCTTCGCGCCGCACGCACCTTGGGCGCGAAGGGGTGGCGCCTCTACACGACGGCGATCCTCCCTGCTTCGCTGCCGTCGTTGCTATCCGGGGCGAAACTCGGGTGGACCTTCGCCTGGCGATCGCTGTTCGCGGCGGAACTGCTCTACGTGAAAGGCGGCCTCGGGCAGCTTCTCCAGGCGAGCCGCGAGCTGAACGACGTGTCCCGCGTCTTCGCGGTGATGGCGGTGATCCTCGTGCTGGGGGTCATCGCCGATCGGTGGGTGTTCGGCCCACTGGAGCGGTCGGTCCGGCTCCGGTACGGGCTTGTGTAAGCAGTCGTACACCTCCCCACCCCGGGAAAAGCAGGCCAAGAAACACTTGCTTGCTCGTTGTACTTCTGGCCAGGCCCCCCTCTTCTTAGGGAGAATGGGACCTGGCCGTGCGGACCGCGAACCTCGCCATCGTGTTCACCGAGATCGTCGGCTACGCCGATCGGTTGAGCCGCCTGACCTACGAGCAGAGCCAGCGCATGCTGCGGCTCCACGAGGCGCTCGTCATCCCGCTGTTCCGCGCCTTCCGCGGTCGCCGGGTGAAGACGATGGGCGGCACGCTCCTCGTGGCCTTCGAGTCCCCGACCCAGGCGGTGCTCTGCGGCGCTGCCGTCCAGGACAGGATCTGGGACTGGAACCAGAGCGTCCCCGAATGGGACCGCATCGAAGTCCGGGTCGGCGCCAACGTCGGCGAGGTCCGCCTCGACAAGGGCGACGTCTTCGGCGAGCCCGTCAACATCGCCTCCCGCGTCCTCGGCCTCGCCGGACCTGGCGAGGTGGTCTTCGCCGAATCCATCTGGCTGTCGATGAACCGCAACGAGGTCGATGCCGACGACGGCGGCCTGGTGACGCTCAAGGGCGTGCCCGAGCCGATCCGCATCTACCGCGTCCGCCCCGCGCAGGACGCGATGGTGCGGCCGTACGGCGGACATGCCCTCGCCCGCGCCGGCCGCCTGCGCACGCCCGATCCGAGCCAGCTCACCGGCGCCGAGATCCGCGGCCATCTGCGGGCGGCGGCCGAGTCCGCCTGGGGCCACATCTCCGAAGCGTTCCCCTTGCTCGCGACCCAGGCCCGCGCGGTCGCGCTCGGAGCGACGGGCGCCGTGGTGCTCCTCGTCGCACTGCTGCTCGCGCCGAACGCCGTGGATCGCGCCCTCAGCCGGCAGGACCTCACCGCCGCCCAGCGCGAGGTGCAGGCGATGCGCGCCGGCCCCAAGCGGACCTATTTCGAGGGACGGCTCCTCGAAGCGCACAAGGACTGGGACGGCGCGTCGCACGACTATGAATCGGCGGTCCGGGGCGGCGAGCGCCGCGGCTTCGATCGCCTGCTCGAGCTTGCCCGGGGCGGCAGCTGCGAGGCCCGGGTGGCCGCCGCGCGCGCTCTCGGTCGCCTCGGCGACCAGGACGCCATCGCGATCCTGCGCCGGATGGCCGACGACGATACGCGCAGCTCGCCGCAGGACGGGATCCTCACCCAGGTGCTGGGCTGCCAGAGCCGCACCGCCGCCCGCGACGCGCTCGACCAGATCCGGGGGATCGAATGAGCGCCGCCCACAAGATCCGCGGGCTCCTCCGGACCGCTCCGAGGACGCAGAACCTCGCCATCCTGCTCTCGGACATGAAGGGCTTCACCGCCCGCACGAGCCGCCAGACGCGCGAGGAGAACGCGCGCATGCTCGCCCTCCACGACGCGCTCCTCGTGCCCGTGGTGAAGGGATTCGGCGGCCACAAGGTGAAGTCGATCGGCGACGCGCTCCTCGTCACCTTCCGCTCGCCCACCGACTCGGTCCTCTGCGCGATGGCCATGCAGGACCGCCTCGCCACCTGGAACGCCAAGGCACAGCCCGCCGACCGCATCGAGGTCCGCATCACGGTCAGCCTCGGCGAGGTCCAGGTGAACTCGGACGACATCGCCGGCGATCCCGTGCAGCTCGCCCTCCGCGCGAGCCTCCACGCCGACGCGGGCGACGTGGTCCTCACCGAGTCCGTCTACCTGGCGATGAACAAGAGCGAGGTCCCGACCGAGCCGTTCGCCGTGCGCGAATTGCGCCCGGGCCAGACCCGGCTGCACCGCGCCCGGGTGACCGGCGCGCGCGATCTGCCCTACGGCGGACACGCCCTGCGGCGACTCGGAAAGCTGAGCGCGCCCAGGCTCCCCTTCCTGCCGCGGGCGGCGAAGTTCCTCGCCGTCACCTGGCCGGCCTTCGCGGTCGCCTTCTTCTTCGCCGTCGCGGGGGGAACCGCCTTCACCATCCGCGCCGAACGCCAGCGCGATCCGGTGCTCCGCGCCACCATGCTCCTCACCCAGAAGGCGCCCACCGCGGCCCTCGCCGAGCTCGACAAGCTCGGCGGCGAACCGCGAGCGAGAACTCCAAGAGTGAGCGTCCTCCGCGGCAAGGCGGAGCAGGAGCTGGGCCAGCTCGGCATGGCCTTCGCCGATTTCGCCGCCGCGCTCGACGAGGACAAGACGGTCGCCGACGCCCAGGTGGTTCGCGCCCTGGTCGACGATCTCGATTCCGACGCCTTCCCCGTGCAGTGGCGCTCTGCTCTCGTGCACACCATCGCGGAGAAGATCGGCCCTCCCGCGGCCGATCCCCTGCGCGGCCTCACCACCGCGAAGATGTGGCGCGCCCGCCGCGACGCCCTCGAGGCGCTGGAGCTGATGGGCCGCTCCCGCGACGAGGACCGGGTGGCCTTCGCCGCCGCCGACCTGCGCGACAAGGCCGCTTCCTGCCCGGCGGTGCTCGCCGCCGTGCGCGTCCTGGGAATGGCCGCCAACGAGAAGGCCGCGGCGCTGCTCCGCGAGGCCGCCGCCGAGAAGCGCTGCGGCTCGCGCGAGGCGAAGGACGCCCTCCGCCGCATCGAACGGACCGCGCACCCGGCGCCGAAGAGCGAGCCGCCCGCAGCGCCGCCCGTGCCGACGCCTGCCGCCTCGCAGGCGGTTCCGGTCGCGCCGGAGTAACGCCCGCCCCTTGCGACGCCCAGACGCATGTCGATCTTCCGGGCGGAATCGCACGGAGGAATCGACCATGCGGCGTCACCCTTGCGCGCTTTCCGGCGCGCCGATCGCTTGCTCATTCGCACTGCTCATCGGCTGCGGCGCGTCCGTCGACGAAGGCCGGACTGCGAGCGTCGCGCCACGGGTGACGCAGCCCCAGCACATCCGTCATGTCGTCGTGCTCATGATGGAGAACCGGTCCTTCGATCACTTCCTCGGCTGGCTTCCTGGCGCGGACGGCAAGCAGGCCGGGCTCGCCTACCTCGATGCGAACGGCGCGAGCCATCCGACGCACGAGTTGGCTCCGGACTTCCAGGGCTGCGGACAGTCCGACCCCGACCATTCCTACGCGGGCGGCCGGCAGGAGGTCGACGGTGGCCAGATGGATGGGTGGCTGCGGGCGGGACAGAACGACCTCTACCCGATCGGCTACTACGGCGCGCCGGACCTCCCCTTCTGGGGACAGGCGACGAAAAGCTGGCTCACCTTCGATCGCTACTTCCCGTCGATCCTTTCGGAGACGTTCCCGAACCGCATCTACCAGCATGCGGCCCAGACCGATCGGCTCTCGAACACTTTCACACCGACCACGCTGCCCACCATCTGGGATCGGCTCGCCGAAAAGGGCCTGACCGGGCGGTACTACTTCAGCGATCTGCCGTTCCTCGCGTTGTGGGGCTCGAAGTACGTGCCGATCAGCCATCCCATCCCGGAGTTCTACGCCGACGCCGCCGCGGGCCGGCTTCCGGAGGTCTCGTTCGTCGACGGCGAGTTCGCGCAGGAGGCCATCGGCACGGGCAACGACGATCATCCGCACCAGGACGTGCGCAACGGCGAAGCCTTCCTGAATTCCGTCTATGAGGCGGTCGTACGCTCGCCCGAGTGGCACGAGACGGTGCTGTTCATCAACTTCGACGAGTGGGGCGGCTTCTTCGACCACGTCCCGCCGCCTCGTGCTCCCATTCCGCCGGCCTCGCTCGCCGCCGGGGACACCGATGGCAGCATGGGCGTGCGCGTGCCGGCCATGCTGGTCGCCCCGTGGGCCGCGAAGGAGCCGGTCTCGCACCGGCAGTTCGAGCACACTTCGGTGCTGCGGATGATCGAGGCGAACTGGAAGCTGCCACCGCTGACGATGCGCGATGCGCGCGCCGCGGACCCCTCCGACGAGCTCGATTTCAGCCGCCCCCTCGCGGGCGCCGCGCCGAGGTTCGACGTCCCGTCCGGCCCCTTCGGCATCCCGTGTCCGAGCGAGGGGCCCGGAAACGGCATTCTCGAGGCATGGCGCTCGGCCGCGCTGGCAGCAGGCTTCCCGCTGCCCTGACGTCCACCGCGCCTTCGCGCCGAGGCCGAGCCTATTGCTTGTCCGCCGACTCGTCCGGCGGCGCCTCTTCCTCCGCCTCGTCGCCCTTGCTCGCATCGCGCGCGGTGAGCTTTTTCGTCTCGCGCTCGATCTCCTTGGAGCGTTTGTGCATCTGGAGGAGCGCCGCCTGATTCTGCTCCATGAACTTCCTGTTCGCGCGCACACCAGCCGGGAGCTTGGTCGCATCGGCGCCGGAGTTCTTCAGCATCGCCTCGGCCATCCCCGCCTGGAACATGACCAGGGTGGCGAGAAGGTACTGTGCATCGAAGAGCCCTTCGTCTGGGAACCCGTCACCCTCTCGCCGGCGCTCTTCCCATGGTCCGCCCCAACAGTCCGTCGAGGCCGAGAGCAACGCCGGCCCTCCCGGCGAAGAGCACGGGGAAGATGAGCAGGTACACGAGCCCGTTCTGGCCGACGAAGTACGCCGACTGGAACATCGCCCCGCTCGCGAAGTGGTACTGCGCCACCATGAGGAAGGCGAGCGCGGCGGCGAGCGGCGTGAGCAATCCGAGGATGAGCAGGGTCCCGAGGCCCAGCTCTCCGAGCACGACGATGCGGGCGAGCACCGCGTGGTGCGGCGTCACCGCGTGCAGATAGCTCGTGACCATGCCGTTGGGGGCGTGCGAGGCGAAGTTGGCGAGATTCTGCTCGAGCCCCGGATGGGCGAACCAGGGAAGCTTCTTCAAGCCGGGGCCGATGAGGCTCACCCCGGTCGCGATGCGCAAGAGCGCGAGGCAGATGGAAAGCCCGCCGCCTCTCATGGGTTCCTCCTCCTATGCTACGCGCCTTCGCGCTCGCCCGTCGCGGGCGGAGCCGGCTCCTTCGGCGTTTTCCAGCAGGCGTTGTATACGCGCGGGACCCCGCCCGCCATTTCGCGCTCGCCGTGGCCGCCCGAAAGCGACCGCGGGTCCTTGGGGCTTTCCCGCCGCGAGAAACCGGCCGTCGCCCGAAGCGAGCTGCGATATAGCCTTTGCCCGCCCCTGCGGGCGCGAGGAGGAGCTGGATGCTGAAAGGCGGAATCGTGGGCTTCGGCTTCATTGCCTCTTCGGGGCACTTCCCCGCCTACGCCGCGCGCAAGGACGTGGAGATCGTCGCTTTCGCCGACGTCTGCCCCGCCCGCCTCGATGCCGCCCGCGCCCTGGCCCCAAAGGCGCGCTTCTACGCGACCCACGAGGAGATGCTCGCCGGCGAAAACGCCCTCGACTTCGTCGACATCGCGACCCCGCCCGCCTTCCACCGCGACATCGCTCTCGCCGCGCTGCGCCGCGGCGCGCACGTCCTTTGCGAGAAGCCGCTCACCACCACGATCGCGGAGGCCGTGGAGCTGGCCCTTGCGGCCCGCAAGTACCGCCGCGTCGTCTTCCCCGCGCACAACTACAAGCACGCTCCGGTGGTGAAGTTCGCCGGCGAGACCATCCGCTCTGGCCGCATCGGAAACGTTCGCGCCGTCACGCTCAACACCTTCCGGACGACGCACGCGAAAGGCGTCAAGGAATGGCGGACCGATTGGCGGCGGGATCGCAAGACGTCGGGCGGCGGCATTGCCATGGATCACGGGAGCCACAGCTTCTACCTGACCTTCGCCTGGATGGGCTCGCTCCCGACGCACGTCGCGGCGAAGACGCTGACCGTCGACCGGCAGTTCGACACCGAAGACAACCTGAACTGCGTCCTCACCTTCCCGAACGGCTACGCCCACTGCTTCCTCACCTGGACCGCCGGGGTGCGCAAGGTCATCTACTCCTTGCAGGGGACGGACGGCGCCCTGGTCATCGACGACGACGACTGGGAGCTGACGGCTAGCACCAGCAAGGGCAAGCCGCAGGTCGAGCGGGGCATCATCGAGAGCCACTGGATGGACGCCTCGCACAAGCAGTGGTTCGACTCGCTCTTCGAGAAGTTCAAGGCCTCGATCGCCGCCGGCGACCATGCCTCGGCCGAGCTCCGCGAAGCCGTGGCGTGCATCCAAATCATCGAGACCTGCTACCGGTCGAACGCCGAGGGATGCCGGGAGCTGCCTCTTTCGCTCGACGTGCGGGAGCTGTGACATGCCCGGAACGGTCGTCATCACGGGAGCATCTTCGGGATTCGGAGAGGCGTTCGCCCTCGCCTTCGGGAGGCTCGGCCATCCCCTGGTGCTCGGCGCTCGCAGGACCGACCGGCTCGCCAAGGTCGCCGAGGCGGCCCGCAAGGCCGGGTCGCCGAGGGCCATCGCACTTCCCCTCGACGTTCGCGTGCGCGAGTCGATCCACAAGTTCGCCGTGGCCGCCGAGCTCGAGACCCCGGAGATCCTCATCAACAACGCCGGCGGCGCGCTCGGCCGGGCGCCTGTGGCGGAAGTCGAGGACGACGATCTCGTCGGGATGATCGAGGCGAACCTCACCGGTCTGTTGCGCATGACCCGCGAGCTCCTTCCGGGCCTCATCCGGCGCAAGAAGGGCCACGTCATCAACATCTCCTCGCTCGCCGCGCACGGCGTCTACGAGGGCGGAGGAGTCTACGCGCCGGTGAAACACGCCGTCCGCGCCGTCTCGCAGGCGCTCCGGCTCGAGCTTTCCGGCACCGACGTCCGGGTGACCGACGTCGCGCCGGGAATGGCGGAGACCGAGTTTTCCGTGGTCCGTCTCGGGTCCGAAGAGAAGGCGAAGTCGGTCTACGCGGGGATGCGTCCGCTCACCGCCCAGGACGTGTCCGACGTCGTCGTCTGGGCAGCGACCCGTCCACCGCACGTGAACATCTCGGAAGTGGTGCTCACTCCGACCGACCAGGCGGGGCTCACCAAGGTGCACCGCAGGTAGCGCTCACGGGCCCTTGGGAGGACCCGATCTTCCTCCGCCCGGGCGCCCGCCGCCGCCACCGCCGGGCCCACGTCCTCCACCGGGCCTCCCACGACCGCCGGCTCCGCCGCCACCGGGACGCCTTCCGCCTCCGGGGCCGCGCTCGTTCTTGCGGTCCTGCATGAGCGATTCCATCGAGAAGCTGCCCTCGAGGGTGCCCTCCTTGCCCTTCGCGCCTCCGCCCGAGGGACGCTTGGGCCCCCGCCGTCCGCCACCGCCGCGCTCGTCGGTCTTGAACTCCTGCTTCATGCTCTGGGGCATGAGATCGACGACGAAATAGTGTTCGCCGATCTTGGTGGCGCCCTGGACCGGTTCCTCGGCGGAGAAGACGCGAACGAGGCGCACGCGGTCCGCCCGCGAGCCGACGACCTTGAGCGCCTCGCGCAGGCGCTCCAGGCGATCGCCGGTGGTGCTAGTAGCCTTGGAGACGGCTTCGTCGAGAGCTGCCTTGGCGGCCTCGGTCTCCGCCTCTTCGGTCGCGCCCGAGGGCGGCCGCTCCGGGCGGATCCTGGGCGGAGCGTCGATCGGCTCGCTCGGCGGTCCGTCCTGCGCCTGGCCGGCGAGGTCCTTCCCCGCAACCGCCTCTTCCTTGCGGAACTGCGTGTCCGGGTCGCTGTGCGATCCACGCTCGGAGGTTCCCGCCTCGCCCGCCTTGAACGGCGGCGGCTTGGGCTCCGCAGAGGCCGGGATATGGCTCACGGCATCGGCGGCCAGGCGCTCGTCGGCGGCGTCGGTGGCGCTGTCCACCCCGGTGTCCGGAGCGGGCTTCGAGGCGTTGTCGTGCGGGTGCGCCGTTTCCACTTCCTCGGCGGGAGGCGCCGGCACGCGCTGCTTGAAGGCATCGGGCGGCAGCGACTTGCGCACCTGCGCGACCGCGTTCGCCGCCATGCGGATGATGGTTCCGGAAAATTCAGTGAGCGTTCGCATCTGGCGACCTCGCAGGACCGGGCGCGCTGCATACCACAGTCGGCCGGGGCCGGGAGAGAGCAGGAAAACCGCCGGAGAAGGTGCGTTGTGGCTGTGGAAACGTTATGTACAACCTGTGGGCATGGCCCCAGGAATGGTAGAAATTACACTGTCTGGACCCCAACATCTTGTGCGTCCGTTGTTGACAAGCCTCGCAGGTGGTGGGAGGACAACGTTCATCCAACCGATCGCTGCTTCTTGGGTGGTGCACGGGCTTTCCCAACGGACTGACGCGGACAGCGCAGCGGTCCAATCACCGGAGGTCGCACGATGGCGAAGGCGCTGAGACCGGGACCCCATCTCTCTCCCGCTGCTCCTGTTGCCCATGAGAACGGGAAGACGATGACCTCCCCGATCCGTTCGCGGCCCCCTCGCGGCTTCGCGGTCGATCGCCGCAACACCCGGGACGGACAGAGCGCGGAGGAGGTGCTCGCCAAGGTCGAGTGGACCCGGCGCCCCGCCAAGATCTCCGGCGCGGACGGCGAGGTCGTCTTCAAGATGGACGACGCGGAAGTGCCGAAGAGCTGGTCCCAGCTCGCCACCGACGTCGCCGTGAGCAAGTACTTCCGCAAGGCGGGGATCCCCAACAAGTCGGGCGCCGAGGAGTCGGTCAAGGAGCTCGTGCGACGGGTCGCCCATACGCTGCGCGTTTCCGGGGAGCAGCAGGGCGGGTACTTCGCCACCGTCCAGGACGCGGAGGCCTTCGAGGCGGAGCTCACCTTCTACCTCGTGAACCAGATCGGCGCCTTCAACTCGCCGGTATGGTTCAACTGCGGCCTCTACCATGAGTACGGGATCAAGGGCTCGGGCGGGAACTACGCGGTCGATCTTGCCACCGGCTCGGCCTTCCGGACCGAGGACGCTTACAGCCGGCCGCAAGTCTCCGCCTGCTTCATCCAGAGCTGCGGCGACGACCTCGAGTCGATCTTCAACCTCGTCCACAACGAGTCGCGAGTCTTCAAGTACGGCTCGGGCTCCGGGACCAACTTCTCCAAGCTGCGCGGCAAGACGGAGCGGCTCTCGGGCGGAGGGACTTCCAGCGGCCTGATGAGCTTCCTCGAGGTGCTCGACCGCGCCGCGGGCGCGACCAAGTCCGGCGGCATCACCCGCCGGGCGGCGAAGATGGTGGTGGTCGACGCCGACCATCCGGAGATCCGCGACTTCATCCACTGGAAGGAACGGGAGGAGCGCAAGGTCCAGGCGCTCATCGCGGCGGGCTATCCCTCGGACTTCAACGGCGATGCCTATCGCACCGTCTCCGGCCAGAACGCGAACAATTCGGTCCGCATCTCCGATCGCTTCCTCGACGCCGTGACCAAGGACGGCCCCTGGGAGACGGTCGCGCGGGTCGACGGGAAGGTCGTCGATCGCCTGAGCGCCCGCGAGCTGTGGATGGAGATGGCGGAGGCGGCCCACAAGTGCGCCGACCCCGGCCTGCAGTTCGACGACACCATCAACAAGTGGCACACCTGCAAGGCGACCGATCGGATCTACGCCTCGAATCCCTGCAGCGAGTTCGTCTTCCTCGACGACACGGCCTGCAATCTCGCCTCGCTCAACCTGCTCAAGTTTCTCGACGAAGACAGCGGCAGATTCGACGTCGAAGCCTACAAGCACGCCTGCCGCATCTTCTTCCTCGCCCAGGAGATCGCGGTCGACCTCGCCTCCTACCCGACGAAGAAGATCGCCGAGCGCAGCCATGCCTTCCGGCCGCTCGGCCTCGGCTACGCGAACCTCGGGACGCTCCTCATGGTGGAGGGGATGCCCTATGACTCGCCCGAGGGGCGGGCCTACGCCGGGGCGCTCACCGCGGTGATGACCGGCGAGGCCTACGCGCTCTCCGCCCAGATGGCCCAGTCGAAGGGTCCGTTCCAGGGTTACGCGCTGAACCGCGACTCGATGCTGGAGGTGATGCGACTCCACCGCGACTCGGTGCAGAACATCGACGCCGCCCTCGCCCCGAAGGAGATCCTGGTAGCGGCGCAGGACGCCTGGGACCGCGCGGTCACGCTCGGCGAGCAGCACGGCTACCGCAACGCGCAGGCGACGGTGCTCGCCCCCACGGGGACCATCGGCCTCCTCATGGATTGCGACACCACCGGCGTCGAGCCCGACTTCGCGCTCATGAAGTTCAAGAAGCTCGCGGGTGGCGGGTCGTTCAAGATCGTCAACCAGTCCGTGCCGCGGGCCTTGCGCAAGCTCGGGTATGAGCCCTCGCAGGTGCAAGCGATCGTCGACCACGTGCGTGGCACCGGGATCTTGAAGACCGTTCCCGAGTTCGCTCCCAAGGAATTGGTCGCCCGCGGGCTCACCGAGCCGGAGATCGCCAAGGCGGAGAAGACGCTGGAAGCGGTCTTCGACCTGCGCGCCGCCTTCGCCTCGCACGTGCTCGGGCCCGCCTGCCTCCAGCGCCTCGGCCTTCCCGCCAATGCGAAGGGCGGGCAGCTCCTGGAGAAGCTCGGCTATACCGCGCAGCAGATCGACGACGCCTCGCTCGTCATCTGCGGCCGGCAGACCGTCGAGGGAGCGCCCTTCCTCCAGAAGGAGCACTACCCGATCTTCGATTGCGCCAACCGCTGCGGACCGCTCGGGACCCGCTACATCGAGCCGATGGGACACGTGCGGATGATGGCGGCGGTGCAGCCGTTCCTCTCCGGAGCCATCTCCAAGACCATCAACATGCCGGCCGAGGCGACGGTCGCGGACGTCGAGCGCATCCACAGCGAGTCGTGGCGACTGGGGCTCAAGGCGATCGCCGTGTATCGCGACGGCAGCAAGCTCTCGCAGCCGCTCTCGGCGGGAGCTGCCCAGGCCGCGGCACAGCCGCTGCCGAAGGACCCGAAGGCCCTCGCCTCGGCCCTCCAGTCGGCGTTCCAGGACTTGAAGCCGGAGGCGGCGCAGCGGATGGCGGAGGCCTGTTTCGCGAACCCGATGACGAGCGCTCCTCCCAGGCTACCCACCTCGGCGCGCAGGCGCCTTCCCTCCAAGCGCCACGGGATCACCCAGGAAGCGAAGGTGGGGGGCAACAAGATCTTCGTGCGCACCGGCGAGTACGAGGACGGCACCATCGGCGAGATCTTCATCGACATGCACAAGGAGGGGGCGGCGCTCAGGAGCGTGATGAACTGCTTCGCGATGCTCGTCTCCATCGCCCTGCAGTACGGAGTGCCGCTCGAGGTGCTGGTCGAGCAGTTCGTCTTCACCCGCTTCGAGCCGCAGGGGCCGGTGCAGGGCCACGACCGGGTGAAGTTCGCGACCAGCGTCATCGACTACGTCTTCCGCGCGCTCGGAGTCGAGTACCTGCGCCGCGACGATCTCGCCCACGTCAGTCCCGAGGAAGCGGCCGCGACGCCGATGAGCGCGCAGACCGCCGACCCGGTCGCCCTGGGGCCCAGCCCGGCCGCGGCGGCGAAAGCGCAGCAGCATCCGGTCGGATTCCAGAGCGCGGCACAGGCCCAGGCCCGTCCTGCCCGGGTGCCGCAGGACGAACTGCTCGGGAAGCTCTCCGGAGACGCCCCGTTCTGCGACACTTGCGGGCACATCACCGTGCGGAACGGGACTTGCTACAAGTGCCTCAACTGCGGGAACTCGATGGGGTGCAGCTAGGCGCGGGCGCTTCGGAACACGGCGCCGCCCCCCCTCGGCGCTACGACGGGCGGTCAGGATTCCCGAGCGGTCCTGGCCGCCCGCACTAAACGTCGACGTCAACGTTCACGACCACTACCACGAGAGACCCTCACTCACTTGAACGCCGCCGGCAGCGCCATTGCCAGCATCACCAGCGCCTCCCCCGTGATGAACCCCGACGCGAGCGGCACGCAGTACGTGTCCTCCCCCTTGGGCGAGGTCTTCTTCCACACCGCCTGGATGATTCCGCCGAGCACCATCGGAATCACCGAGAATCCCGGAATGAGCATGCCGAGCCCGATGGCCGTCGGAGATGGGATGAACCGTCCGAATCGAGGATTGGCCTCGAGGAGGGTGAGGACGACGCCGATGGCGAGCGCGATGATCAGCGCCCACAAGGCGCTGGACGGCAGTGCACCGAATCCCTTCGAGAGCAGCTCCGCGAAGCCTGCCCACTTCACGCTGATGGGTGAGGTGAGGCCTCCGTCGCCGCCGATCCCGTACTTGGCGCGCACGGCCGGGTAGGCGATGGCCACCGCCGCCGCGCCGATGGGGATGCCGAGGAGCTGGAGCCAGGTCAGGTTCCGATTGGTCGAGCCGACGATCTTGCCCGCCCGGTAGTCCTGCATGAGGTGCTCGCCGTTCGCGGCGACCGCCCCGCTCATTCCCGAGCCGATCATGTTGATGGGAACGTGGCCCGGAGCGAGGACCGCGAACACCGCCTGCATGACGTTCGCCATCGCCGAGATCGGCGCCCAATTGGTTTCGCCGAGCACGCGGATGCCGACCAGCATGAGGACGATGGAGAGGACGATCGACACGGCGGAAAGCCAGAGCGGGAAGCCGAGCGAGATCTTCTGCACCACGGCGAGCACGACGGCGCAGGCGAGCGAGCCCCAGATCACCCAGCGCATGGGGAAGTCTCCGCCGGCGTCGACGTCCTTGCCGCGCAGCCCGCGGAACGTCTTGGCGATGACCCGCCACTTGAGCGCGAGCGCCGCGAGGCCGCCCGACACCATGAGGCCCGTCGCCGGCCACATCACCCAGCGCTGCAGGACCAGGTTGAAGGACAGCTCGGGCACGAGCCCGCGCGCGAAGAGCGGGTCGGGGAGGATCACCCAGCCGATCACCATGCCGAGTCCCATCGACAACGTCACGCGCAAGCCGATGAGGAGGCCCGCGCCGAGGGAAAGCACTCCCAGCTCGGAGCCGAGGCGCAGGGCCGCGGCGTGCGGGCCGAGGAAGACGGGCGAGATCGTCTCGGGAATCCAGCCGAAGGCCTGCCGCGCCACCGTGAGACCCGCGGAGAGCAGACCGCCGAACCCGAGCGCGGCGACCCTCGGTCCCGCTTCCTTGGGACCTTGATCGAGCACCATCAAGGACTCGCCGGCCGCCATGCCGTCGGGGAAGGGGAGGTTCTCCTCGTCGATGTAGTGCTTGCGCAGCGGCACGGCGAGGAGCACGCCCAGCAATCCCGAGGGCGCGAGCCAGGCGAAGATCTGCCAGGAGCTGAGGTGGAGGTTGAGCAGGCCGCGCTGGTTCAGCATGTCGATCGCCGCCAGCACGACCGCCATGAATCCGACACCGGAGCCCGCCGCGGTGCCCGCGGTCTGGACCAGGTTGTTCTCCCAGCGAGAGGCGCGCAGGCCCGAGAGACGGCCGATGAGCCCGATGACGAGGAAGCCGAGGAAGGCGCTGACCACCGAGATGTTGGGCCCGTAGCCGATCCGCAGCGTGACCATCGGCTCGGCGGCGCCCATCAGCGCCGCGACCACGCAGGCGACGAGCACCGCCCGCAGCGTCATCTCCCGCCGGGCTTCCGTCTTGCTCACCGGGCGGAGCAGCCGCTCGGGGTCCACCGGCCGAGCCTTGGAGATTTCCTGCGGCTCGACCGCCAGGGGCGTTCCGCCCTTCCTCTCGCGCATGGAGGCGGAGACTACCCTCGTTTCGTTCACCGGCGAAAAGCCGCGCCGCGCCCGCCGCCCGGCTTGCGGCCACGAATGGTCCGCCCCTCGAGCGGCCGGCCAAGCGCTTCTCTCCGGGAAGCCACCCAGATGCGCCTTGGCTGCCGGGTGCAAATCCTTCAGGGCAGGGGACGGTTGGAGGGGGTTCGGATGGGGAAGGGCTGGCAGGAGGAGTCCGGGATCTCCGAAGAAGGCGTCGAGATCCTCTCCTGGGTCGAGGCGCTTCCCGAGGAAGCCCGCAAGGAGATCGCCGCGACCGTCGCGCTCTTGTGCCGCGGCCAGGGATTCGCCTCGCTCCGCGACGACATCGTGATCCTCGATCGCGAGCGCCGCGCGCGGCTACCGGAGCGCAGCGAGCGGCTCGCCCACCGCGATGAGCTTGCGCAGGTGATCCGCCATCCGCGCTGGAGCGAAAGCGAAAGCGACGACTGATCGGATCTTCCACAGGGTACTTCGGCGCGGGTTCTCCACCGCTGTGGACAGCGCCGATTCGCGCTGCGATTCCGCCTGTCCGCGTTCTGCCACGGTGTGGACAACCTGTGGCGCGCAGGTGTGAGATTCCCGAGTATTGACGGTCACTTGAGGGCGGTGCTAGCACGCTCGCCGAGCAGGCCCGGCATGGCGCTCGCGCGCCCCTCTGTCGGACCCACTCGCTATCGTGGAGCACGAGAGTGGACCCGCGCTCGTACATCGAAGCAATCGCGCAGGAGCTGTCGCGGGCCCGCGGGCGGGGGCTCGTCCTCTCCCCTGCCGATGCCCAGCTGGCGCTCGGCTGGCACGCCGCCGGCATCGGGCTCGAGGACGTGCTCGGCGAGCTTCGCCGCTCCGTTCGCCCCGCCGCGCCCCCAGCGCGCGGAGCCACGCAACTCGGGGTCTCGCTGCAGCTCATCGCGGGTGCATTCGCCTCGCGCCGCGCGCGCAAGAAGCTGGCCTCCGCGGAGACGCCTGCGCTTTCCGCGGGCCTTCTCACCGCCTCGCGCGCCGACGTTCCCGGGCGCGACGTCTGGCAGGCGCTCGCGGCGCGCGCCGAGGAGCTCCTCTCCCGGGGCGCCGAAGCGTACTGGGCGGAGGCGGTCGCGGCCCTCAAGCGCACGCTGCGCGAATTGCCGCGCGAACGGGTCCGGGATGTGGGCCGCGCGCTCCGCGCCCGGATGGCGCCGCGTCCTCCCGGCATGGGCCGCGAGGTCTATCGCAAGAGCCTCCAACTCCAGCTTCTCGCGGCCTCGAGCGAGCGCCTCGGCGTTCCTCCCCGCGAGTTCCTGCTCTAGGACCCATCGTGGACGCCGCCTCCGCCCCTTCTCCGGATCGTTGCGCCTCGTGCGGAGGCGAGGGTGTCGTCCTCCTCGTGAAGGACGGCCGGACGGTCGCCGAGCCCTGTCCGCACACCAACGGCTGCCGCGAATGCGGCGGCGACGGCCGCATCTTCGCTACCGACGAGCGGGGCTATTCGACGATGCGAGCCTGCGCCTGCGGCCGGGATCCCCGGCGCATCGCCACGCTCTGTGCGCTGCGGCTGCCGAACAAGTTCGCCGATCGGACGCTGACCAACTACGGCTGCTACAGCCCGCAGCAGGCGCGGGCGCTCTTGCGCGCCCGCCGGTTCGTTGACGAGTACGTCCCCGGCGCGAGCATCCGCGCCCTGCTCCTGTGCGGACCGCCGGGAACGGGAAAGACCCACCTGCTCTGCGCCATGCTCCGCGAGCTGGCGCTGCGCAAGGGCGTCCGGGGGCGTTACGAGGAATTCTTCCTCTTGCTCTCGGACATCCGCGACGGGTTCTCCCGCGGCCTCTCCTCGCGCGAATGGCTCGAGCCATTGCGCAAGGTGGAGGTCCTCGCCATCGACGAGATCGGCAAGGGCGGCAAGAACCGGGAGTTCGAGCAGAACGTCCTCGACGAGATCCTGAGCGTCCGCTACAACGCCGAGCGCCCCACCCTGCTCGCGACCAATTACCCGCCACCGGGCGCGCCGTGGACCTACGGCGCCGAGGGCGAGGTCCGCGAGACGCTCGAGCAGCGGGTCGGCGCGCGCATCTACTCGCGCCTGCTCGACCTCTGCGACACGGTGGACGTGCTCGGACCCGACAACCGCGAGAAGCAGCACGAAGTGCGCGAGATCCTGCGCGAGAAGGAGCATCCCGATGACCGACAAGCAAGCGGTGGCCGCAACGACTCGCAAAGGGCCTCCGAAGCTGCTCCTCATCGGCCGCGACCGGGACGAGGGTGAACGGGTGAGGAGGCTGCTCTCGTACGGCGCCGCGACGGCGCAGGTCGCGGTGTGCGCCTCGCCTTGCGAGGGACGCAACCGCTTGCGGCGCGAAGGCACGCCCGACGTCGTCCTTCTCGAGGATCGGACCTGGCCCGAAGTGGACGCGGAAGCGCTCGAGGAATTGCGCGCTCTCTGCACCCGATCGGCACCGCGGGTGGGGCTCATTCTCTCCCGGCGCATCGGCGAATCGCAGCGCGGCAGCCGCATCCCGCGCGGAGTACCGGTGGTCGAGCGCCCCTATCGCCTCGACGAGCTGTTCGACGCGCTCCGCCTCGCGATGCTGAGGAGCGGCACCTGATGGCCCGCCTCTTCGGCGACGCCCGCGAGGAGCTGGTTTTCGGGATCCTCACCCGAGCCCTGAAGCAGAAGCGGTTCTCCCGCGCGCTCACGCCGATTCCCCTGCAGGCGTGGATGGACGCGGTCGGCCCTTTCCTGTCGGCCCGCACCCGGCCGACGGCGCTCTCCCGTGGGATCCTCCACGTGGCGGTGGTCGATCACAGATGGCGCGACCAGATCGACGCGGCGCGGGCGCTCATCCTGCGGCGCCTCAACGCGCGCCTCGGTCCGGGAACCGTGCGCGGCTTCCAGTTCGGTCCCCTGCCGGCGACGGATCTCCGCGCGACCGAGGCGCCTGCGACCCTGCGCGAGGACTGCCCCGGGGCCCTGGCGTGCGACGTCTCCGAGGCGTTCTCGCGCGCCGCCAGCGCCGCCCATCGACGGCAGCGGGCGTGATCGCGTCTCGCGGATCGCGGCGCCGCCGCCCCGCGGGACGAGCTGGACCGCCCGGAGCCGGATCTCCGACGCCGGAAGCGCTCGCCGCCCTCGGTCCGTATGCGCGCGGGCGACTGGTCGTGCGCACGGGCAATCTCGCCCTTCCACTGGACGTGCCCTTCGATGTCTTCGCCTCCCACGCGGTGGACGACGGCACGCTCCTCCTCTTGCGCAGCCTTCCCGGTTCGCCCCCGGCTTCGTTCCTCGATCTCGGTTGCGGCTACGGTGCCCTCGGGCTTCCGGTCGCGGCTCGGTTTCCCCGGGCGCGCGGGCTCCTCGTCGATCGCGATCTGCTCGCGGTCCGCGCGAGCGCCCACAATGCCCGCAGCCTCGCTCTCGGGAACGTCGAGGTGCGGCCCGGCCTCGGCTATCGGGACCTCGCTCGCGAGGAGCGCTTCGACTGGATCCTCTGCAACGTGCCGGCGCGGATCGGCGAGCGGGCCATCGGCCACTTCCTCGCATCGGGATCGGCGAAGCTCACGGCTCGCGGCGAGCTTCGCGTCGTGGTCATCCGCGACCTGCGCGAAGTGGTCGAGGCGCAAGCCGGCCGCCTGCACCTCTCCGGGCTGCGGAAGGTCGCCCTGGGCCGGCGGCACGCCGTCTACGCGTTGCCGCCCGGCGCAGCCTCTCTCGACGAGACCGAGGACGTCTACGCCCGCGACGAGACTTCCATCGAGGCGCTGCCGGGCCGGACCCTGCGCCTTTCGCGGCCGCAGGACGCCTCCGAGGATCCCGAGCACCGGACGAGGCTCGCGCTGCTCTTCGAGGCGCTGCCGCGCAAGCCGCCCCGCAGAATCCTCTCCTATCGCTCCGGATACGGAGCGGTGCCGCTCACCTTGCGGGCGAGGTACCCCGAGGCGCACGTGGTCGCGCAAGATCGGGATCTCCTCGCCCTCGCCTTCGCCCGCAAGAACGCCGGGACGACGGGCCTCTCTGGCGAAGGTCTACGCCTCGTCGGGTGCCTCTTCCCCTCTGAGGCGATGGGCCCCGGCGAGGCCGACTTGATCGTGGGCGAGTCGTCTGCGCCGGCCGGGCCCGCCGTCTTCGCCCGCGAACTGCGCGACGCGCGCGACCTCTGCGCTCCGGGTGGCGAGGCCGTGATCGCCGTCACCGAGAAGCAGGCACGCGAATGGCTTGCAGGCGCGGCCGAGGGGATGGGTGCGGCGATCCTCGCGCGCCGCCAAGGCGCGTGCGTGGTACGGATTTCCCGGCCCCGAGGGGGGCGTCCCGGATCCGCCTCTTGACAAGAGAGCGCGCCGGGTGCTCCTTCCGAGAGCCGCCAGAGGGAAAAAAGGGCTTTACTCCCTCGATCTCTCTCTGTCAGAGTGCCGCTCGATTTCGTTCCGATGGAGTGCCCCCTCCAGGAGGAGAACCAAAAGATGCCCGCGAAGAAGGCCGCCAAGAAGCCCGCCGCGAAGAAGACCACCCGCAAGCCGAACGCCGCGTTCATGAAGCCGATGACGCCGAGCGCGGCCCTCGCCAAGGTCGTCGGCGAAAAAGCGATCCCCCGCACGGAGGTGGTGAAGAAGATCTGGGCCTACGTGAAGAAGAACAATCTCCAGGACAAGAAGGAGAAGCGGAACATCAACGCCGACGAGACCCTCCGCGAGATCTTCGGCGGGAAGAAGACCGTCTCGATGTTCGAGATGACGAAGCTCGTCAACGAGAACCTCAAGGGCTAGCTGCTCGCTCGTGCGAGGCTAGGACGTCCGGGGGCGCGCGCCGGTCGCAGGGCAGCGCGCCCTCGCCGCTTCGGAGGGCGTTCCGCCGCGCTCCGTTAGTGGCCGCGCCCGCAGGCATTTCTTCCTACCAGTCGAGCGCCTGACACCGCCTCCGCTCGCGCCGTTCGCTAGACGAACGCGGGTGTGGTGTAATGATCGAGAGTGAGGAGCACCCGGAGGAATTCCGTCTGATGGAGAAGCGCCCCACCCGCACCGAGCTTCGTTCCCAGGTCGATGCCTTCGCGGCGCACTGTCGCGCGCACGGACTATCGGTGACCAGCCAGAGGCTCGCCATCTTCGAGGCGCTCGCAGCCTCGCGCGAGCACCCGAGCGCGGAACAGATCCACAAGGCAGTGCGGCGCCGCATCCCCACGCTGTCTTTGGCCACCGTCTACAAGAACCTCGAGGCGCTCCGCGCCATCGGGGCGGTGGCGGACGTGAACCCGCTGCACGAGCAAGGACGCTACGAGGCGGCGCTCCCTGGCACCGGCGCGGGCCGGCCGCACCACCATCTCGTCTGCGTCCAGTGCAAGGACGTCCGCGACCTGCACGATCCCGGTCTCGAAGGCCTTCAGGTCTCCGACCTGCAGGGATTCGAGGTGCGCGCGCTGAAGGTGCAGGTGGAAGGCATCTGCCCGCGCTGCGCGGCGATCGGTGCTCCGCGCGTTGCGCTCCGCCCGCCGCGGGCGTAGCCCGTCCCTGTCAAGGTCGCTCGGTGAACTCCACCGCCAGCGTGTCGAGGTAATAGGTCCTCGTCCCTCCCGAGGTTCCCCAGATTCCCACCACGGTGGTGAGCTCGCCTGTGCGATCGGTTTCCACCACCGAGTCGTACTGCTTGGAAACCCACTCCACGGAGGTCGAGCCGCCGTTCGCCGTGTCGTCGCGCGCCAGCGAGATGGCGTCGTCTCCGTTCGCCGGCAGCGTCGTGGCCGCGCCGGCGAGGATGCGGAAGGCGCCGGCCGGGTCCGCATCGGAGGTGCCGAGCGCGAACTCGATGTGCAGGTCGTAGCTCCGGAAGGGAGCGAGCCGCCAGGTCCGGGCGATCCACACCTTCCCGGCATCGGTCTCGTTGTCGAGGAAGACCCGGGCCGACCATACGCCCGCGTAGGATTGGTCGGTCGATGCGATGATCGACCAGCCGCCTGCGGGGGCTGCGGGGGCGACGTCCAGGGCGGCCGGGGTCCATCCCTGCAGCGACCCTTCGAAGGAATAGCTACCCGAGGTCTGGGTCGGCGGCCCGCAGGCTCCGAGGAGGACGCAAAGAGCCATGCACCGCGCCCGCATGGCTCGATTCTACGCCCGTGGACCAGGCTTCTTGGAACAGCCTCCCTCGACTTTCGTGCACTTCCCGCCATGCCGCGCCGCGCCCAGCGGTTACCGGTCGGGCGGCCTTCGAGCCCCTCCGCGAGTGGGTGTATGTTTCAGTCCCGTGGCAGCCATCTGCCAGGACATCGTCGGCCGGTGCAGCTTCATCGACGTGCTCGAGGAAGCGGTGCTCGTGCACCGGCCGGTGGCGGTGGCGTTGCGAGATGGTCTCTGCTTCATCGACGTGGTGGTCGACGTGGTGACGGAGAACGGCGAGGACTACGCGGTCTTCCACAGCCACGACCGCGTCCCGGTCACCGACATCGCGGCGGCGACGCGCGCCGATCCGCACCGGATGGCGCGAAGGCCCTGAGCGGCTGCGAGATTCGCTCTAGGCGAGCGCCATCGTCTGCTGCGGCCGCTTCGCCTTCACGTCGACGCCATGTCCGTCGGCGAAGACGATGATTGCCCGTGTCCACGCACCCGCCTCCCGCGTGGTCGGGTGCGCCTCGGTCGCCCGCGTCACCAGCGTGAAGATGGCGTTGCAGGCTCCGCAGACGCGGTACTCCTCGGCGGGGATGAGGGGATAGGGCTTCGTCAAGCCGGGCGCGAAGACGAGGATCACGGAAACCGGAGCGGTGAAGTTGCCGCTCTTTCTGCACTGGCCGCAGGTCAAGCTGCTGTCGCTCTCAACCATTGCCCAAGGCTCCTCTCACCACGCCCCTCCCCTCGGTACGGCTCCCAAGTCACGGTAACCATTGCCCTCTCTGGCGGGAACGTCGCGCAGGCGACATCCCCGGCGACCGTCCGCTCGCCTGCCCGGCCGCGACCGCTCGCGGGGACAGCGATGTCTGTTAGTAAAGGGCCTCTCGATGGCGAAGCGCCTGACGCGACCCGAATTGCTCGCTCCCGCGGGAGATGAGGAGAGCCTGCGTGCGGCGGTGGCGGCCGGCGCCGATGCCGTCTATTTCGGCCTGCGCGGCGGCTTCAACGCGCGGGCGCGCGCGGACAACTTCGCCATCGAGGATCTGCCGCGCGTCTTCGATTTCCTCCATCGCAAGGGAGTCCAGGGATTCATCACCTTCAACACCCTGGTCTTCGACAGCGAGCTTCCGTTCGCCGAGCAGACGCTCTCTGCCATTGCCCGCGCGGGAGCCGACGCCATCCTCGTGCAGGATCTGGGCGCGTTGCGGCTCGCCCGCGCGGTCTGCGCGCAGCTCCCGCTCCACGCCTCGACGCAGATGACCGTCTCCAGCCCCGAGGCTGCCCGTATCGCGGAGGAGCTCGGGGTCACCCGCATCGTCCTGCCGCGCGAGTTGTCCATCGAGGAGATCCGGCTCTTCGCGCAGGGCACCGATCTCGAGCTCGAGTGCTTCGTCCACGGAGCCTTGTGCGTGAGCTGGTCGGGGCAGTGCCTGACGAGCGAAGCGCTGCAGCATCGGAGCGCGAACCGCGGCCAGTGCGCGCAAAGCTGCCGGATGCCGTACCGGCTGGTCCTCGACGGCCGCGAAGAGCTCGCGAGGGGGCCGGAGGAGCGGGCTTCGCCCGCGACGGGCGGAGCGCGAACGCGCGGAGCATCCAACGCCCAACTCGACTATCTGCTCAGCCCGCGCGATCTCGCCGCCTACGATCTGCTTCCCGAGCTGATCGACGCCGGCGTGAGCTGCTTCAAGATCGAAGGCCGCATGAAGGGGCCCGAGTACGTCGCCAACGTCGTCGACAAGTACCGCCGTGCCTTGGACGCGGCCATCGAGCGGCGCGCCTCTCCGCTCTCCGCTCGCGACGAGGAAGAGCTCCGCTACAGCTTCAGCCGCGGCTTCTCGCATGGGTTCTTGCGCGGCTCCAATCACCAGGAGCTGGTCCACGGTCTCTATCCGGGTCATCGGGGCGTCCTCGTCGGGAGGGTCGTCGAGGTACATGCCCGCGCCCGCCACGTCCTCGTCGCGACCGAGCCTTCGGCACCGGAGCTGAAACCAGGCGACCGGATCCTCTTCGACCAGGGCAAGCCCGAGGACGACGAGCCGCGCGGTGGTCTCTTCGCTTGCGAGCGCGTCGGACCCGCTCTGTTGCGGCTCAGCTTCGGCGGCCCGGACGAAAGCACCCTCGATCTCCGCCTCGTCCGCCCGGGCGACGTGGTGTGGAAGGCGAAGGATGCGGAGCTCACGCGCAAGGCGAAGCGGATCGCCTCGCAAGAGCGCCGCGTTGGCCTCGAGCTACGCGTCCGGGGCGCCGCCGGCTCGCCGCTCGTGGCGGAAGCGAAGGACGATCTCGGGCGGTCCGCGCGGGTCGAGAGCGCGATGCCGCTCGCCAGAGCGGTCGCGAGCCCGCTGCACGAAGGGATCGTGCGCGAGAAGCTGTGCGCGCTCGGCGAGAGCGAGTTCGCCCTGCGCCGCCTCGTCCTCGAGCTCGAGGGCAGCGTCGCCCTGCCGCCACAGGAATTGAAGCGGATGCGGCGCGCTCTCATCTCCGCGCTTTCGTCGCTTCCGCCGCCTCGCGCCGAGCGACGGGTCAGCGAGGGCCACGCCGCGGACGAGCTCGCCCCGCCGCTCTTGCGCGAGCGGGCGCCGACGCCTCCCCTCCTCGTCCCGCTCTTGCGAACGCTGGAGCAGGTCGAAGCCGCCCTCGCCCTCGCTCCGGCGCTCGGGCTGCGCGACATCGAGCTCGACTTCATGGAGCTGGTCGGCCTCGGCGTCGCGGTCGAAAAGGTGCGGGCCGCGGGGCTCCGCGTGGTCATCGCCACCCCTCGTGTGCAGAAGCCCGGCGAGGAGGGATACGATGCCCGGTTCGAGCGGCTGAAGCCGGACGGCATCCTCGCGAGGCATCTCGGTGCGCTCGAGCACTTCCGCCGCCGCGGCGCGACCACCGCCCCAGGATTCACGGTGCACGGCGACTTCTCCCTCAACGCGACCAACGCGGTGACCGCGCGCACCTTGCTCGGCCTCGGACTTGCGACGCTGACGCCGGCCTACGACCTCGACCTGGCCCAGCTCCGCGATCTGTGCGCGGGGGTCCCGGGCGAGCGGCTCGAGGTGACCATCCACCAGCACCTGCCGCTCTTCCACAACGAGCATTGCGTCTATGCGCATCTGCTCAGCGCCGGCGCCGACTTCCGCACCTGCGGGCGGCCCTGCGAAAGCCATCTCGTCCACCTGCGCGATCACCTCGGCCTCGAGCATCCGGTGATCGTGGACGTCGGCTGCCGCAATACCGTGTTCAACGCCCGCGCGCAGAGCGCCGCAGGCTGCTTCCCGACCCTCCTCGACCTCGGCGTGCGCCGCTTCCGGGTGGAGCTCGTGCGCGAGAATGCCGCGGAGACGAGGCAGGTGCTCACCGCCTACGCGGAGCTCCTCCAGGGGACCCGGCCGGGCCGCTCGATCATCCGCGACCTCGGAGCGCTGGAGAAGTACGGGGTGAGCGCGGGTACCCTTGCCGTGGTGACGCGCCCCGAGGCGTGAGCCGCTCCCGCACCGGCCCCAATGGCCGGCGCGCACGCCAGCGTTACTCGTCTTTCCAAGGCGAAGAATCGTGCCCGGCAGGGATGCAACAGGCCGCCTGACAGACGGTTTTCTCCCGCCGTGGCCGCGCCCTCTGGCGGGCGGTCTCTCGCCTCACGACAATCTTTGACACGGTGTCGACCGGCCCTTATGGTGCGCCGCGCCAAGCGGCGTCGCCACAGGTGCGCGGCCCGCCAGCGGAGAGCCCTGCATGAGCGAATTCAAACAGACCCGCATTGCCCCCGCCGAAGGAAAGCTGGCGGTCCTCCTGCCCGGAATGGGGGCCGTGGCCACGACCTTCATCGCCGGAGTCGAGGCCACCCGCCGCGGTCTGGGCAAGCCGATCGGGTCGCTCACGCAGATGGCCCACATCCGCCTCGGGAAGCGGAGCGAGAAGCGGTGGGCGATGATCAAGGACCTCGTCCCCCTCGCCACGCTCGACGACCTGGTGTTCGGCGGATGGGACCCGATTCCGGACGACGCCTACACGGCGGCGAGCAAAGCCAAGGTGCTCTCGCAGGACCTGCTCTCGCCGATGTCCGAGTACCTCTCGACCATCCGCCCGATGCCCGCGGTCTTCGACCACAGCTGGGTGAAGCGCCTCGACGGCAAGAACGTGAAGACGGGCAAGAAGCGCCATCTGGTCGAGCAGATCGAGCAGGACATCCGCGCCTTCCTCGACAAGAACAAGTGCACGCGCGCGGTGATGGTGTGGTGCGCCTCGACCGAGGCGTATTGCGAGGCGGGCCCGCAGCACCAGTCGCTCGAGGCCTTCGAGAAGGCGCTCGACAAGAACGATCCCGCCATCGCCCCATCGCAGATCTACGCCTACGCCGCGATCCGCATGGGCATCCCGTACCTGAACGGCGCTCCCAACCTGTCGGCCGACTTTCCGGCGATGATCGAGCTCGCCGAGCGGAAGGGTACGCCCATCGGCGGCAAGGACTTCAAGACCGGCCAGACGTTGATGAAGACCATCATCGCCCCCGGGCTCAAGGCGCGCATGCTCGGGATGGAGGGCTGGTTCTCGACCAACATCCTCGGCAACCGCGACGGCGAGGTGCTCGACGATCCGGCCAACTTCAAGACCAAGGAGGTCTCGAAGCTCTCGGTGCTGGAGCAGATCCTCGAGCCGTCGCGCTATCCCGACCTGTACCGGGACCTGCAGCACAAGGTGTCCATCCACTATTACAAGCCGCGCGGCGACAACAAGGAAGGTTGGGACAACATCGACATCGTCGGGTGGATGGGCTACCCGATGCAGATCAAGGTGAATTTCTTGTGCCGCGACTCGATCCTCGCGGCGCCCATCGTGCTCGACCTCGCGCTCTTCGGCGACCTCGCCAAGCGGGCCGGGATGAAGGGCATCCAGGAGTGGCTCAGCTTCTATTTCAAGAGCCCCCAGCACGCGGCTAGCGTCTATCCCGAGCACGACCTCTTCGCCCAGAAGGTCCGCCTGGAGAACAACCTGCGCTACCTCATCGGCGAAGAGCTCATCAACTATCTCGGCTCGGACTACACGAACGAGTAGCATGCGCGCCATGCGCGCCCCGTTCGTCCTCGTGCTGGTCGCCTCGGCGGCCTTTGCGCAGGCGCCGCCGTCGCCTGCGCCTGCGCCGCTCACACTGCCCCAGTTGCAGGAGCTTGCGCGCAAGAACGACCCGCGCACGGGGATTGCCCGGGCGCAAGTCGACGGGGCGCGCGCCAAGCGCGACGAGATCTACTGGTCGCTCTTCCCGCAGTTCCAGACGCAGCTCGGAGTTGGCGGGCCCACGCCAGAAGCCCGCCTCAATCCGGGCGCGCGGAGCCTGCTCGATGTGACGCCCGGATCGCACTGCCGGTTCTGCGGGAACGTGGGGATCGGCCTCCTCGCCAACATCTCGATGACCCTGCCCATCTACACCTTCGGCAAGTACACGGCGGGAAAGACCGCCACCGATCATCTCGTCGGCGCGATGACGGCGCTGCTCCAGCGCGCCTCCGACCAGGCCACCTTCGACGTCACCAAGGCGTACTGGGGCTATCAGACGGCGCGCGGCGCGCACGACTCCGTGGTCGACGTGCGCAAGAAGCTGGAGGAGGCGAAGCAGCGCGCCAAGAAGCTCCTTGCCGAGGAGAGCGATCAGATCAGCAAGGCGGACGCCATGAAGCTCGACTACCTCGCCGAGGAGATCGAGGCGCGCACCGCCGAAGCGGAGAAGGGCGCGGCGCTTGCCCTCATGGCAATCCGTCTCATCACCGGAACACCGCCGGAGCAGACGCTGGTCGTCGCGGAGGAGAAGCTTCCACCCCCGCCGGCGCAGCCCAACGAGGACGAGGTCGTGCGCCGCGCCTTGGAACGCAGGCCCGAAGCCCGAGCGGCCGCCGATCAGGTCGGCGCCCGGCGCGCGCTGGTCGAGGTGGAGAAGGCCAAGCTCTATCCCGACGTGGCCGTCGTCGGCGGTGCAACGTTCGCGTACACGAGCAGCGCCGACAGCCCCGACACTCCCTTCGCCTACAACCCCTACAACCAGAGCACCGCGTTCATCGCGTTGGGCGTGCAGGGCACCTTCGACATTCCGCAAAAGCTCGCCCGCATCCGCCAGGCGGAGGCCGAGCTGAACGACGCTCTCGCGCAGCAGCGGGGAGCGGAACAGCTCATCCGCCTGGAGCTCCGCCAGGCGCTCGGCGACCTGCAGGAGGCCCGCATCCGGGCGGACCGCTACACGAACGAGACGGCGATCGGGAAGCAGCTTGCGGTCCAGGCGGCGCTCGCGTTCGACAGCGGCCTCGGCGAGGCGCGCGAGTTGCTCGAGGACACCCTGTTGTGGGCCCGTGCGGACGGCGAGCGCTTCAAGGCCCTGTTCGATGCGCAAATCGCCTGGGCGTCCGTGCAGAAGGCCACGGGCGGATTGTAGATTCCCGCCTCGCGTTGAAGATGCCCGCCCCGGCGGGCGTCGATCTCGCAGGAGGTCATCTTCCCGTGCGCAAGCTCGCCGCCTTGATCGCCGCCCTCGCTCTAGCACCCGCCGCCCTCGCCGCGAGCGCTCCGGTCGCCGCCGTCCGGGCTTCCAACGACCGAGTCCGCTCCGCTCTGGATCGGTATTTCAAAGCCGAGGGTGCTGCGAAGGCGAAGGCGCGGAACGACGCTCGCAGCGCGGTCGGCTCGCTGCTCGATTTCGAAGCGCTGGCGCAAGCGACCATGGGTAAGCGGTGGTCCGAGCTGACCGCGCAGCAGCGGACCCGCTACACGGCGGCGCTCCGCGGCGCGATGGAGGCCAACTACCTCTCGAAGATGGAGCGCGGCCAGGTCGACATGTCGAAGGTCAAGAATGACATCGTCGGGGAGACGAAGCAGGGCGAGCGCACGGTGGTGAAGACCCGGGTGGTGGCGGGAAACGACACCGCGGGGGTCGACTACGTCATGGAGCCCAGGAAGGGCGGCTGGAAGGCCGTCGACGTCATCACTGAAGACGTCTCGCTCGTCGACACCTACAAGGACCAGGTCAACAGGCTCCTCCCCAAGAAAGGCATCGACGGCGTCATCGCGGCCCTGGAGCGGGCGAAGAAGCGCATCGAGGAAGAGCAGCCGGCTACGGCCGCGAAGTAATCCGTCCGTCAAGACGCCCTGTCCGAACTCGGGCCTGGCGGGCCAGGATCCGGGCCATCGCGAATCCGCTTCGCGAATCAACGGGCGAATCAACCAAGGATCGGCACTCCACCGCCGGCGACGGATTGCGGCGCAGCACCCGGCGCGAGGGTGCGGACGCGCGTCGTCCAAGGGCTACCGTCACCATTGGCCTTGGGCTGACGCGTTGATCGTGTCCTACAAGACCAAAGGCAACTTACTGAATTTGTTGAGTCCTATCGCCTTACGTCTGTAAGACTTTAGCCTTGATCTACGTCAATCGTCGGATACGACGTAAGTGCTACGTTCCTGCAATCATTCAACCGCACCGGAATGCATCGCGCCGCTTGCGCGGGCGGACCGGGCAGCTTCCGGGGGGGAGCACAAAATGCAGTCCAGCATCTCGAAACGATTTTCCACGACCATCGCTGGAGCGACGGTAGCTCTGTCGGCTCTCGCGGTCACTTCTCCGGCTCACGCCGCTCTCGAGCGCACGGGGCCTGTCAGCAATGCACCTGCCATCGGCGGATTCCCGACCTGGTACCAGGATCGGACCGGTCTCGCCTTGGAGTTCTGCAACCCGTCGACGCAATCCGAACTCGAAGGCGGATGGTGCCTTCTTGCGGTGGGCGACACCGTCGTCCCCGAAATCTTTCCGACCACCTACGCGGACGAGCACTTCTACTACGCGGCCGACGCCGCCTTGACGCCTGCAACTGGCGGCAAGGCCCTCTTCCGGGGCGCGGTCGAGGCAGCGTTCGTGACCGCGGTGCAGCCGGGCGACCAGATGGTCTTCTCGCGCATCCGCGTTCGCATGACGGTCGTTCCGATGACGGGAACGTACCGGTTCATCCACCCGTACGGCGAAGAATCGATCGCCGCCGACGCGGGCGATCCGCGTGGCATCTTCTTCACTGACGACGTGGGCCTGACGGCGGGCAACTTCGAAGAAGCCCTCACCTCGCGCGTGGGTCCGTTCCTCGTCCCGTCGACGACGCCGGGCGGCGCGGAAATGGCAGCGCTGACGGCGGCCAACCCGACGCCGGACACCGATCCGGCCCACTTCGGTGGCGCCTTCACGCCGACCGCGTACCCGGGGACCGGGAAGGCGTATCTCGCCGATCCCGCGCGCGTCGGCCCCATCACCGGCAGCATCGCAACGCAGCCGGGCGCGCCGCTCGGCACGTTCATCGACTCGACGGGCGCCGTCCGCAACCACAACATCTACCGGATCGAGGGCCCGCCCGGATCGGCGATCGGCGGCAGGAATCCCGACGGCAGCACCATCGACTTCCTCGAAACGGCGGACTTCACGCTCACGGGCCGCGCCTTCGCAGATGCGATCCCAGGCCGCGTGTCCGTCGACCGCGCTAGCTATGCGGCGACGGCGACGGCCCGCCGTCTGGACGTGTACGCCTCCGGCGCGCAGACGACCCAGGGCCGTCTGCCGACCTTCCCGCGTCCGCCGGTCGTCCTCCCGCAGCTCTCCTACTTCACGGCGCCTTGCAGCGCGGATGCGGCCGGCAACCTGCTCGCCCCGATCGGTGCGATCGAGGTGCAGATGGTCTCCAGCGGGACGAGCTTCTTCGGCGAGACGCGGCCGGCCACCATTCCGGCTGGCGTCTGCGTGAAGGATTCGGCCGCTCGCAACGCGCTTGGAAACATCGTCCCCGCCTTCTTCAATGGGACCGTGGTCGACGAAATCAACGTCACCCAGGCGCTATTCAACCCGGCCGCCAAGACCCTCACGGTCAGCGCGATCTCCTCCGACAGCCTCGTCCCGCCGACGCTCACCATCGACGGGTTCAACGTGGCGCTCGCCGGTGGACAAGCCGTCGTCTCCAACCTGGCCGGCGCGCCCGCCAAGATCCGTGTCGCGTCGAGCGCGAAGGGTTCCACCGAGGCCAACGTCACAACGGGCGTGGTCGCCGCTGCGCCTCCGCCGGTGACTCTCACCGCGGTGAACGACTCGTTCAGCGTCCTCGAGGACAGCGGGGCGCAGAACCTCAACGTTCTCGCCAACGACCTCGCGGCCGCGGGCGGGACCATCACCCTCGTGTCGTCGCCCCGGCTCGGCACCGCCGTCATCAGCGGCGGATCGATCACCTACACGCCGAACAGCAACGCCAACGGCGCTGACGCCCTCACCTACAAGGTGCAGGTCGGGACGCAGATCTCCAACGTCGCGAACGTCGCCATCACCATCGTGCCGGTGAACGACGCTCCAACCGCGGTGGACGACGGGCCGATCTCCGTCAACACCGGCGTCGCCACGGCCCTGACGACGCTCCTCGCCAACGACCTGGATCCGGACGGCGCCATCGACCTCGCCCAGGCACAGCTGGTGACCCAGCCGACCGCGGTCAGCGGCATCCCCGGGGGCGCGACCGCGTCGACGAGCGTGGACGGCGTCATCACCTTCAGCGCGACCCGGGAGGACACATACACGTTCACCTACCGGGCCGTCGACCGCGCCGGGACGCCCTCGGCCAACGTCGCGACGGTGACGATCAACGCGATCTTCGCCGACACGGTGGTGCCCTCCAGCGCGCTCTTCCGAACGGACAAGACCCGCTGGGTGGTGACGGGAACGGACAGCTCTCCGAACCAGCTCATCAGCATCTACTACGCCAACGGAATCGCACCTGACGGCGTCACGAACGCCTCCATCACGCCGGTCCTCATCGGAACCGCGCAGGCCGATGCGCTGGGCAACTGGACGATGGACTTCCTCCCCGCCACGGGCATCCTCGACCCGCGGACGTGGAAGCAGACGCCCACGCTGGTCAGGGCCGTCTCGCCGCTGGGCGGCAGCGGCTCGGTGGGCCTCACCATCCGCCGGTAATCGCCGCAAACGTAGGTAGATGAGCAGTGGGTGGAGCCCGGGTCGCAAGCCCGGGCTCCACGCTTTCCCGGGGGGCCTCCCCGAGCGGCCCGCGGTCACGTAGCATCGGGACATGAACGGGAACCTGCTCGCCGCGGCGCTCGTCGTGCTGTCCGCACTCCTCTCCCCGGCGACGGCCTCCGCCGAACCTGGCGTCATCAAGATCGGCGTCATCGCCGAGCTGTCGGGCCCCTTCGCCGACCTGGGGAAGAAGATCGACGACGGGATCAAGCTCTATCTGCGACGGAATGGCGATAGCGTGGCGGGCAAGAAGGTGCAGGTCATCGTGCGCAACGTGCCCGGTCCCGCGCCCGAGGTGGCCAAACGGCTCGCCCAGGAGCTCGTGACGCAGGACGGAGTCGACATCCTCGCCGGATTCGGCCTCACCCCGAACGCTCTCGCGGCGGCGGCGATCGCAACGGAAGCGAAGAAACCGATGCTGATCATGAATGCCGCCACCTCGATCATCACCAGCAAGTCGCCGTACGTGGCGCGGCTCTCGTTCACCTTGCCGCAGGTCGCGGCGCCGCTCGGCGAATGGGCGGCAAAGAACGGCATCAAGAAGGTCTTCACCATCGTGAGCGACTACGGTCCCGGTCTCGACGCCGAGCGCGCCTTCGGCAAGTCGTTCGCGAAGAACGGCGGCACCGTCATCGGTGGAGTGCGGGTCCCGGTACAGAACCCGGAATTCTCCCCTTTCTTGCAGCGTGCGCGGGACGCCAAGCCCGACGCGGTCTTCGCTTTCGTTCCGGCCGGCGACCAGGGAATCGCCTTCATGAAGACGTACGCGCAGCGCGGCCTCAAGGAGGCCGGCATCAAGCTCGTCACCACCGGCGACGTGGTCGAAGATGCGGTGCTCGACGCCATCGGCGATTCCGCTCTCGGCGTGGTCAGCACGCACCACTATTCGATGGCGCACGAGTCCCCCGAGAACCGGGCGTTCGTGAAGGCGTGGGTGGAAGCGTTCGGGCCCGGCGCGCGCCCCGACTTCATCAACGTGGGGGCCTACGACGCGATGGAAGCCATCTACCGGGTGTGCAAGAAGCTCGGCGGCGTGGTCGATGCGGACAAGTTCATGGCCGAGATCAAAGGGCTCCGCATCGACAGTCCCCGCGGTCCCATCTTCGTCGATCCCGCGACCAGGGACGTGGTGCAGACGGTCTACGTCCGCCGCGTCGAGAAGCGGGACGGCCGGCTGTTCAACATCGAGTTCGAGAAGTTCCCCGAGGTGAAGGACCCGCGCGACTAGAGGAGCGCCATGCCCGCTACCCCCGGACCGCCCTTCCGCGCCGACCACGTCGGTAGCCTGTTGCGACCGAAGAAGCTCCTCGACGCCCGCGCCTCCTTCGCCGCGGGGCGACTCGCTCGCGAAGAGCTTCGCGCCATCGAGGACGAGGCGATCGACGACGCGGTGAAGATGCAGGAGGAGGTCGGGCTGCGCTCGGCGACCGACGGCGAGTTCCGCCGCGCCTCCTGGCACATGGACTTCATCTACCAGCTGGGAGGAATCGTCCGCTCCAAGGAATCGCTCAAGGTCCACTTCCACAACCAGGCGGGCGACCTCGATTTCACCGCGCCGGTCCCGCGCGTCGAAGGGAAGGTGCGGCTTCAACACACCATCTTCGGCGAGGATTTTCGCAAGTTGCAGTCGTTCGTCTCGCGGGCGACGCCGAAGCTCACCATTCCCTCCTTGAGCATGGTGCATTACCGGGGCGGGCGCGCGGCCATCGACCCTGCCGTCTATCCCGACATCGAAGGATTCTGGAACGACCTCATCGCCGCGTACGCCGAAGAGGTGCGCAGGCTCGGAGAGCTCGGCTGCACCTATCTGCAGTTCGACGACACCAGCCTCGCCTACCTGAACGATCCCCACCAGCGCGAGGAGATGGCGGCCCGCGGCGACGATGCCGAGCACTTGCATCTCAGGTACATCCGCAACATCAACGCGGCCCTCGAGCGCAAACCGGCCGGGATGGCGATCACGACGCACATGTGCCGGGGGAATTTCCGTTCCTCGTGGGTGGCGGAAGGGAGCTACGACTTCGTCGCCGAGGCGCTCTTCAACGAGCTTCGCGTCGACGGCTTCTTCCTCGAGTTCGACGACGCCCGTTCGGGCGGATTCGCGCCTTTGCGATTCGTGCCCAAGGAGAAGCGGGTGATCCTCGGCCTCGTCACCACCAAGCGCGGCGAACTGGAGAAGAAGGACGACCTCAAGCGGCGGATCGACGAGGCGAGCCGCTTCGTCCCGCTCGAGCAGCTTTGCCTCTCCCCGCAGTGCGGGTTCTCCTCCACCGTAGAGGGCAATTCCCTGAGCTACGAGGAGCAGGTCGCGAAACTGAGGCTCATCGTCGAGACGGCGCGCGAGGTCTGGGGCGCGAGCTAAAAGCTCAATATCTACGATTACTTACCGCTGGGTTATTATTTCTAGCCTGAAACAAAATCCAAGTTTTTGTTCTTATCGACCCGCAACGCGTCGAGACATCGGTCGGATGTACTAGCGAAAATCGTGCGAGCAGGATGCCCGCGGTTCCAGCAAATCCGACGGAGGGGACACAGATGAATCGACCTTGGTTCGGCGGCCTCGCGGCCGTCGTGGGATCTTGTCTCGTTCTAACGGCTTCCAGTGCGAGAGCGGCGGGCGATCCGGCCAGCGCGAAGAGCGTGGACGACGTCGCGCTCAGCGCCGATCAACTCGCCTCGGTAACGCCGCTATTGGGCAGCCGCGATGGCGATGGCCCGAAGGGCATGCCGGAGGCCGCCTCGAGCAGCCTTCCCCAATTCGATACCGTCGTTAATTTCTCCGATCAGTTCATCGCAAACGGCGTCGATAGCCGGAACCGGCCTCGCACGGTTTGGCCGTACACCATGGTCGGCCAGCCGCCGCAGGCCCACCGCAAGACCGTCTTCAACGCGCCGGTGATCCCCGTCGTGCTGGAGATGCTCGATCCCAACGGCAACGTGGCCGTCGCCAGCAACGGCACGGTGCTCCGCCAGCTGGTCACCGACGAGATCGTCGACGCCACCCTCCGCTCACCGGTCTTCGAGCCGTTCTCCTTCACCTCGGGTACCGGACAGCTCACCGAGCAGCTCATGCGGGCGGAGTTCTGGGATCGCATCCGCCACGACGGCGACGGCGACGACGGCGGCGGGTATCGCAACGTCCTGCGCGCCTCGCAGAAGCGCACCCGCACCATGCAGGTGCCGTTCGGCTCGTATGCCTTCGCCCTCAACCCTGACGGGACCTGCTGCTTCCAGGTGCGCGTCGAGGTCAACACCTTCATCAACCTGCTCTTCCCGCCCACCGAAGGGGACCGCGCCTTCGTCATCGGCGCCGCACAGGCCGACCGCGACATCACCACCCGCGACATCAGCACCTTCCTCTTCAACGCCGTCTATCTCTTCCAGGGCACCGTGAACAATTGCTGCATCGTCGGCTTCCACTCCGCCGACGTGGAGGCGGGCGACGCGGCGAACGGCAACCGCACCAAGCTGTTCATGATGGATTTCTCGAGCTGGGTGCCTCACCACACCTTCGCCTTCGGCTTCGAGGACATCGCCGCCTTGAGCCACGAGATGTCGGAGCTGGTCAACGATCCACTCGGCAACAACCCGACGCCCTGGTGGTACGCCTTCGACCCGCGCGGTGGCTTCATCTGCCAGAACAATCTCGAGACGGGCGATGTCATCGAGGTGCTCTCTGGGCTTCCCATCTTCGCGGCCACCTTGAACGGGCGCACCTACCACATCCAGAACGAGGCGATGCTGCCCTGGTTCGCGCTGCAGACGCCGTCCCCGGCGCGGCTCGGCGCGTATAGCTTCCCCGACGAGAAGACGCTGACCCGGGCGGCGCCCGCCGGCGTGTCCGCGCGCTGTGCCAACGTGACGACGCCGACATCGACGTTCTGACGAGAGGTACCCGTCCGTGGTGTGACGAGGCTGTCGCGATCCTCCGGCAGCCTCGTCCACAACCGGCGGAAATCCCGAGGTCCGGTCCTGGCGCAAGACATGCTTCCAGGCACCGCATGGCGAGATCCGTAGCGGCTGCAGCGTTGGTGATGTGGGGCCTCTTCTCATCCGGCTGCGGTACGCTCCTCGCCAGCAGCTGCGCCGGGAACGGCGGTTGCGGCTGTACCGGCTCCGGGGCGCTGGTCATCGCATCGGTGCTCGTCGTCGAGCGCGCCGCCGCGGGCGCGGAGCCGCTGCCGCCGCTCGTCGACGATCCGCCGGAGCCTCCCAGCACCCGTCCGCCGGGACGGTAGTCAGCGACGCCGCGAAAGGCGGGCAAGCTCGCGCGGAACCTCGGCGAGAAGCTCGCGGGCGAGGTAGCCCACCGGTCCCACCTTGCGCGCGAGGGCGTCGCCGGCGCGGCCGTGGAGAAATACCGCCCAGGCCAGCGCCTGCAGCAGATCCGCCCCGCGGGCCGCGAGACCCGCGGCGATCCCCGCCAGCGCATCGCCGGAGCCCGAGGTTCCCAGACCCGCGTTCCCTGCGAGCCGGTTGCACAACAGGCGCCCCGACGGCGAAGCGATGAAAGTCTCGGAACCCTTGAGGGCGACGATCGCCTTCAGAGCGCGCGCCGCCTGGATGGCGATGGCGGCGGGATTGCGCGTCACTTCGGCCGGATCGATCTCCAGCATCTTCGCCATCTCGCGCGCATGGGGCGTCACCGCGATTTCGGTGCTCGCCGAAGCCATCGCGCGCGGCTCCACCGAAGCGCAGGCAAGCGCCTCGGCGTCGAGGAGCACCGGGGCCTTGCGGATCCGTCCCATGAGGTCGAGGACGAGCTTCGTCGCGGCACGCGTATCGACCATTCCCGGCCCGACGAGGACCGCAGTCGAGTCCTCCGCGCGTTTGGCGATCTCGCGAGCGCCCGAGGGCGCGATGCCTCCCTCGCGCGTCTCCGGAAGACCCACGACGAGAGCTTCCGGCACCTGCGCGCCGACCATGGACGCGATGCTGCGGACGGTCGCGATCTGCAGCTTGCCGGCCCCCGCTCGCAGCGCAGCGGTCGCCGCGAGGATGATCGCGCCGGGCATCTGCGGCGCTCCGCCGACCACGAGGACGGTGCCGCGAGATTCCTTGCCGCCCTTCGGGTCGATCCGGGGCAGCGGCCAGCGCCGCAGGAACGCTCCGTCGACGTTCTCAGCGCGACGCGATCGGGGCATCTGGCTCCGCGGTGACCCTCGCTCCCTCTTCGCGGAGCGGGGCTACGAAGTTGAAATGGCGCAATTCTAATCGGCCCGAGGCGCACTGGTAGGAAGTGATCGAGCAGTTGGCCACGTCCGCCTCGGCGTCGATGGCGAGGATCTGCTCCTCGGTCATCCGCTCGAGGATGTAGCGGAAGCAGAGCACCACGGCGGAATGGCAGACGGCCACCACGCGCTCGCCGGCAAGCTCGCGGCCGAGCGTGTCGAGGAAGGTCCGCAGCCGGAGGATGACGTCGCACCAACTCTCGCCGCCGGGAGGGCGGTGATAGAACTTCCCCAGCGACTTGCGCAGCGCGGCCTGATCGGGAAGCAGCTTCTCGATGCCGCGCCGGGTGAGCCGGTCGAGAGCGCCCAGCTCTCGCTCGCGCAGCCGCTCGTCGACCACCAACGAAACTCCGGCGAGCTTCGCTTCGGCAATGAGGATTTCCGCGGTGCGCCGCGCGCGAAGGTAAGGCGAGCTGAGGACCGCCGTGGGCCGCACCTTGGCCGGCTGCGAGCGGATGTACCGGCCGACCGCGGCGGCCTGCTTCTCCCCGAGGGGGGAGAGTGGCACGTCCATGTCGCGCGCCGCCTCGATGGCGATGCGCTCCAGCCCCTTCTTGTGGGCCGCGTCGCGCGCGACGTTGCCCGCGCTCTCGCCGTGCCGCAAGAGCCAGAGCGACCCGGGGAGCTGCGTCAAAGGCCGATCTCCTCCGCGATCGGCTTGAGCGTGTCGATGAGGAACGCGATGTGTTCCGGGAGCGGCCTTCCGATCGCCTCCGCGCCGCCGTACACGTAGCTCCGATCGACGCTGCGGGCGAAAGCCTTGTCCTTGAGCTTCTTCACGACGGAGCCGGCAGGCAGATCGGCGAGCTTCTTCGAGGGCCGCACCTTGGCGCACGCGCCGATGAAGCCGACCAATTCGTCGCAGGCGTAGATCGCCTTCTTGAGCGGCGTGTCGCGCGGGATCTTCATGTAGTCGGCGTGGGAGCAGATCGCCTCGACCACCTCGTCGGGATAACCGCGCTCGCGGAGGATTTTCTCGCCCACGTGGAGGTGCGTCTCCTCGGTGGGATTCTGCTCGTAGTCGAAGTCGTGGAGCAGCCCGACGATGCCCCACTTCTCGATCTCCTGCGGCTCCACCACGCCGTACCAGCGGGCGTAGGCGCGCATCGCTTCCTCGACGGCGCGCCCGTGCTTGCGGAGCGCATCCGAGTGCGTGAATTCCTCGAGCAGTGCCTTCGCCTCCGCGCGGGTGGGCATACCCGGATGCTACACTGGCTCGCATGTACCGGTACTTCGCTTATGGCTCGGTCCTCTCCCTTCGACATCTCGCGGAATGGGCGGCGGAGCATGGGGTCGATGCGCGCGTCTTTGCGCAGGGCACACCCGCGATCCTGCGCGGGTACGAGCTCTCCTTCGACGTGGAGAGCAAGTTCTGGGGCGGACGAGTCGCGAACCTCCGGGAGCGCGAAGGCGGGGCCGTTCACGGCGTGCTTTTTGAAATCCCCGAGGAGGCGAAGGAAGCCGTCTCGAGGAAGGAAGGCGTCGCGACCGGGCTCTCGCAGGAGATCGGAGTCGCGGTGGAGGTGGCGGGAAAGCCGCCGATCGCCGCGCATGCGTTCGTGGCGCGCCCCGAGCGTCGCGGGGCACCGGGTGCTCCGTCCGCTCGCCTGATGGGCTACCTGATCGAGGGCGCGCGGGAGCGCGGGCTGCCGCAGATCTGGATCGAGGAGCTTTCCCGCCACGCGGCGTCAGCGGCGCCGGCGCAGGCACCTGCTGGCTCGGCGCTGAAGCTCGGCCTCAAACGCTGAGCGATTCGCGGCCCACCTCGGCAATCGAGGAAGGCGGGGTCAGCCGGCCAGATCCTCGGCGGCCTGCACCGCGGGTATTGCGACCGTGAAGACGCATCCCCGCCCGGGCAGGTCGCGAACCTGGATGGTCCCGCCATGCGCGTCCACCACTTGCTGCGCGATGGTGAGCCCGAGCCCGAGGCCGCTACGGTCGTTGCCAACCTGCACGAACGGCCCGAACATGCGCTCCGCCGCGCCCGCAGGCAGACCGCCGCAGCCGTCTTCGATCTCGACGAGGACGCGGCCGTCGCCGTTCCGGGTGGAGCGGATGTCTACCGACCCGCCCCGACCCGTGAACTTGACGGCGTTCTGCAGGAGGTTGGTCAGGGCCGAAACGAGCAGGTTCCGATCGCCCTCGACCTGCAGCGAGGGATCGACCTCGGTCAGCAGCTGGATCTTCTTCTCGGCCGCGTCCGCGGTGGCGAAGGCGATGCTCTCCTGGACCAGCGAGGCGATGGACAAGCGTTCCTGGCGGCCGCGCAGCGCGGCGCCGAGCCTCACCTGCGTAAGGAGCCCGTCCACCATGGCCCGCAGTCGCAGGTGGCTGCGCTCGACGACGTCCCCGGTCGTTCCCTGGACCGGAATGCGGCCGGAGCGGATCGCCTGGAAGGAGATGGCCGCCGTATGGAGCGCATTACGCAGCTCGTGGGCGACGAATCCGAGGCGCTGCACGGTATGCTCTTCGCCGTCCTGGCGCTTTACGTTCTCCCAACTGGTGACCGTACGTGCGATGCAGTCATCGAGCGACTGGTTTAGCGCCTGGTGCTCGCGTAGTGTAATTGCCGTACCCTTCTGCTTTGCGATCTCGATCGCGCTGTAGCAAAGGCTTCCGTACTGGTGCACGAGCTCGTCGATATCGAATTCGACGAGCTCGCCCTGTGAATTTGGCGAGCCATCGGCGCCGCGCGAGCCATTTTCGCTGGCATGGTTGCGCAAGCCGGCGATGACCGCGTCCAGGAAGGCGGGCAGGTTCGTCTCTCGCACCGCGTCAATCGACGGAGATGCAGGGCGCTGCCGGCGGATCCTCTCCTTGGCCATCGCGAGAAGCTCTTCGCGGTGTTCCGCCATCAACCGATGCAGCATCCTGCTAGGGACGGTATTTCCTTTCTACCGACATGGCATACGCTCGGTTACGTAGCATCATGGTAGCTACGCATATCCCCAGCGCCGGCGAAGCGACCATTCCGTCCCCGCGATGCAGCAGAGCGCGACCAGGACGCCCCACTTGTCCCAGAGGGGCCGCGTCTTCCGCTGACCCACCTCGACGCGCTCCGGATCGTGGAAGGGCAAGGAATCGAGTCGGTCGCCGAGGTCGATGAGCTTGCCGTGCGTCGCTTGCGCAATCGATTGGAGGATCTCCGGCCGTGGCGCGGGCCGGGAAAGCTCGGCTCCGGCGGGGGCGACGACGAACGCCTCCTCCGCCTGGCCGATCTCGCCGCCGTCCGGCCTGCGCGCCGTGACCACCGCCTTGTAGGCGCCGGGCGAAAGCTGCGGGAGCACGAGCCGCGCGGTGCCGTCCTGTCCGGCAACCGCCGTCCCGGCAGGACGCTGGACCGGATCGTCCGCCGAGGAGAGCGTGGCCCGCAGCTGCGCCCCGCCAGCCGCTCCGTAGTCGCTACCGCGGACGTGCGCGTCGAGCGCGGGGGGATCGCCGCCCGGCTCGTAGGTGGTCCGCTCGGCGGTGAGCCGCATCGGCGTGAGCGCGGGATCGCGCACGAGCCAGCGGATGGCGGAGTGCCAGAACGTCTCGTACGCGCGAGGACCCTGCTCCTGGCCCGCGGCGACGAAGCTCCAGTACCAGGAAGCGTCGGTGGTGAGGGCGAGCGTGCGGCCCCGGCCAGCCTCGCCGACGACGAGGATCGGGCGTCCGTCCTGCGCGGTGAGGAGCGCCTGCGCGCCGTCGCGCACCGCCCCGAGCGTGTTGAGGCCGGGGAGCCTGGGCAGCCGGCTCCAGGCAGTTTCGTTCGCGGCCGCCCCTGATACCAGCTCGGTGACGGGATGCCGCTTGCCGGCGTCGGTCAGGTGCGCCTGAGCGGGGGTCTCGTCGACGGAGGGAGCGGTGGGCGGAAGGAGCTGCGCCGGAAGGACGTCGGCGATGGCCGTCCCGTCGAAGTCGCTCGCGCTGAAGGCTTGATCGCCGCCGACCACCGCGAGCGCGCCGCCATCGCGGACGTACTCGCCGATGCCGTCGAGGTACTGCTGCAGGTGGTACCAGGGGCGGTTGCCGAAGTCCTGGAAGATGACCAGGTCGAAGGTCTTCAGCTGTTCCTGGAAGATCTCCTGCGTGGGGAAGGGAATGAGCGACAGCTCGTCCTGCGAGGAGCGGGTATCGTCGCCCGGGGTGCGGAGGATGAAGAAGCTGATGAGGTCGACGTTGGGATCGCGCTTGAGGAGCTGGCGCAAGAAGCGCACGTCCCAGCTCGGCCGGCCCACCACCAGCACCACCCGCACGCGGTCGCGGATCACTTTGAGCACGAACGAACGGGAGTTGTTCTGCGCCAGCGCCTCGCCCTCGTAGACCGGGGCGGCGACCTGGAAGGCGAACTTCCCGGTGCGATCGGGGATGAAGGAGAGCTTGGCCTGCACGCGCTCGGTGCCGCTGCCCACCCGCACGGTCTTCTGCGCCACGATCTGTCCTTCGCGGCGCACCACGAGCGGGACATCGGTCGAGGGGAAGCCTCGCGCGGTGACCGTGACGTCGATTACCACCTGTGTGCGGACGAAGGCGAAATCGTCCACCACCACCTTCTCGATGGCGAGGTCCTTCACGGCTTGCGCGCCGATGGGGAGGGCGAACACCGGAGCGCGGAGCTTGTCCAGCTCGGAGGCGGCGGCGCCGGTCATGCCTTCGGACAGCTCGGCGTTGTCCGCTCCGTCAGAAGCGACGATGACTCCCGCGAGAGGCCGTCCCCCGGTTCCCGCCGAGGAGGCCGCGGTCAGCGCGCCGACCAGGTCGGTCGAGGGGCCCTGGGCGAGGAGATCTCCCGCTGCGCGCAAATCCGGCGCCGAGGCGAGCTTCTGCGGATCCTGCGGAGCAAGCTCCTTGTCGAAGCCGTAGACGTCGACCTGGAACCGCGAGGTGAGCGCCGACAGCTCGCCGAGGTGCGACTTGAGCCAGCGCAGCATCTCCTCGGCCCGCGTGGTGCCCTCGGTCGAGGCGGGGAAGCGCATCGAACGGGAGGTATCGAGGAGCAAGGCGACGCGCGCGCGGACGCGGGTCTCGGCGCGCAGCTCGATGCCCGGCTCGAGCAGGAGCGTGAGGAGGAGCGCTCCGGCGAGGACGCGGAGACCGATGAGGATCGAGCGGCGGAGCCGGCTCGGCTCGCTCCGGATGCCGCGGAAGCTGAGCCAGACGGCGGCTGCGATCCCGAGGGCCGCGAGGGCGAGCGCCCATCCCGGGAGGGTGGAGAGAGAGGTGATGCGCCAGGCGTTGTAGTCGACCTGCGGCATCAGATCCGCCTGCGCTTCATGATGAAGGGGATGTGGACCTGGTCCTCTTTGTAATCGAGGCACAGCGCGTACATGGCGAGGTTCACGCCGAGGCGGACGGCCTTCTCGCGCTGCCCTTCTCCGCCCGGGACCACCTCCATCTCCCAGGTACCCAGCGAATCGCGAGCGAGCGCTCCGAGCAGGTCGTTCGGCGAGTAGAGGACCGCCAGGCGGCCTCCGATGTCGATGCCTTCGACGTCGGGCCGCGCGACGCTGCGGCCGGTCGGTCCGTCGAGGAGGTAGAACGATTTGTAGAGGACGTGATCGCGGGGCACGCGCTGGAGCTTCGCGGCGGGCAGCACCTTCGCGAGGATTTCCCGGGCGGACCGCTCGAAGGACCCGCCGCTCTGGGCGCTGGCATCGTCGACGAGGAGGAAGCCTCCGTAGCTCAGGTACCGGCGCAGCGACGCCACCTCGGCGTCCGCCAGGGCGGGTATCGCCGCGTCCGACGAGAGCACCGCGAAGGGATGGCGGAACAGCTCCGGGTCGCTCGGCGCGAGGACCTTCACGGCGGGCGAGGTCTCGATGCTGGTCCGCTTCGCGACTTCCCAGGCGAGCCGCGGAAGGCCGTCGGGATGGGGATCCCACCGTCCCGCGTGACGCAGCTGGGCAAAGACCAGCCGGGACGCCTCGCCGAAGGCGAAACCCCGCAGCGGCCAGGCCAGTGCCGAGGCAAAGGCGGCGCGGAGCAGGCTGCGGCGGGACCAATGCTGCATCCGGTCGAGGCTAGCGCAGATCGGGTCCACGATCCTCTGGAACTGTCCGACGCTGACAACCTTCCCCTACTCGCGGCTCCTTGCCGCATGGCCTCGACGGGCTTGCCGGGCCGGGGTACCGTTGACCCGCCAATGGCCCAGAACACAGCTTCCGTCACCGCGAGCCGGAATACCGTTCCCGGCACCGCGAACGAAGAGCCCGTCGCCCCGCCCCTTTTCACCGGCGCCCCGCGCCGCGAGTACACCCCCGACGCCAAGCGGATGAAGGAGCCGCTCGCGACGCCGGAGTGCGCCCGCGCCCGCGCCCTCTTCGACGAGGGCAACTTCGCCGGCGCCCGGGCGGAGGCGAAACGGGTCCGCCGCTCGAAGGAGGCGTCCACGGAGGCGCGGATGGAAGCCGGCGATCTGCTCGACCGCACGGCGATCGATCAGGGACCGCTGGCGGCGGCGATGGGGTTCCTCATCCTGCTCGGGCTGCTCCTCATGTTCGTCGCGACGAACAACAAGTAATCCACCACTCACTCGAGTTGAGCGCTGTACCTTCGATGTGAAGCTCCCCGAGGCTAAGGCGCTTCGATCTTGAGGTTGTCGAAGTACGTATCGTTCTGCCAGCTGGAGAACCCGAATCGATCGTGGCTCTCGGGCCGGAACGGCGCGGGATCGTCCAATTCCAGCACCAGCTTCCCGTCCATCTCCCAGCGCACGAGCCGTCCCTTGCGGGTGATCACCATGTGGTACGTCCGGGCGCGCTCGACGCGCAGATCGGTCCGCGTCACCGTGAGAGGAGTCCCCTCGTCGTAGTAGGTCCCCGCCTCGAGGCGCGTGAGGTCGCGGCGAGCGGACCATGCGGCGATGGGCTCGCGCACCGCCTCGACCATCCGATCGATGCCCTGGACCGTGCGCGGTGGCGGTCGCGCGGCCGACGCCAGCGCCTTGCGGAGATCCTCCTGGGTGGGCGCGTGTTCGTCGAGCTTCGCAATCTTCGTCTCGCGATTGTGCCAGCCTCCGAAGATGAAGACGTATCCGGTGGCGTGGTTGCGGCCGTCGCCGAACGCCTCGAATTTCAGGTCGCCATCCGCACCTTCGCTGCGCGCGTCGAACTCGATGCGCGTGTCGGGCGGCAGGCGCAGGAGCAGCCAGAGCGGGTTGTTGCCGACCCCGGGCGAATAGACCTGGCCGGAGGCGATGCGCCACTGGCCGCCATTCGACCAGTAATTCTCCCCGAGGGAGGCGCGCTCGAACTCGTCGTGGAAGGGCGCCGCGGCCTTCACGGGCGCGGGACCGCGCAAGAGGAGGTGCAAGAAGGGAAGGTGCACGGCGAAGAGCACCGCGGCGAGCGAGAGAAGGATGCGCGGCCGCGAGAGCGGATGTCCGCGCAAGGAGAGGACGGTGGTCACCCGTCCTCCGGCGGATTCACCGACAGCTCGGCGAAATCGGGCAGCTCCTTGCGCAGGTGTTGCCGCAGCCGATCGGTGAGCCTCGCCTCGAGCTGGCGGGCGCGCTCGCGGGTGAAGCCGAACTTATCGCCCACCTGCTGCAGAGTCTTCGGCTCGCCTTCGTGCACGCCGAGGCGATGCTCGAAGAGGTAGATCTCCTTGGGATCGGTGAGGGTCTTCCCGAACTCGGCGAGCTTCTCCTTGAAGATGCGCCTGAGCTCCTCGTCGGCGAGCTGCTCCTCGGCGGGCTTCGACGATTCGGCCAGCCGGTCGGCGTAGGTCTGGCGGTTCTCGTCCCCGCCCGCGACCGGCGAGTCGAGCGAGAACTCGTCGTTGGAGAGGCGCTGATCCATCTCCTGGACGTCCTGCTCCGAGACGTCGAGCCGCTCGGCGAGGAGCCTCGGCGCCGCGTCGAACCCTTGCTGGAGCAGCTTCTCCTGCTCCTTGCGCAGGTTGAAGAACAGCTTCCGCTGCGCCTGGGTGGTCCCGAGCTTGACCATCCGCCAGTTGTCCATCAGGTAGCGGAGGATGTACGCGCGGATCCACCAGGCCGCGTACGAGGAGAGCTTCACGCCACGGTTGGGATCGTACTTGCGCACGGCATGCATGAGGCCGACGTTGCCCTCCTGCACGAGGTCGAGGAGGTTGAAGGCTGCCCGGCGGTACTCGTGGGCGATCTTCACCACCAGGCGCAGGTTCGCGGTGACGAGCCGGTAGGCGAGACGCGGGTCCTGGGTCTTCTGGAACTCGGTGGCGAGACGATGCTCCTCCTCGCGGGTGAGGAGCGGATGCCGCGCTACCTCCGACATGTAGCGCTGGAGCGCGTCGGCGCGGGAGAGATCGCGCTCGACGGGGACGGGGAGCTTGGTCTCCGCACCGTCGCCCGCCTCTTCCTCCACTTCTTCTTCGGGCTCCGGGGGAAGGATTTCCGGCTCGGCGGCGAGGACCTCGGGCTCGAGCGCGGGTTCCGCCTCGGCCTGGGTGGCTTCCGCCTCGGCCGGCGCAGCTTTCGCCTCGCCCTTCTTGCGCGGCGGCTTCTTCGCGCTAGGTGCATCGGCGCTCTTCCGCTTGCCCGGCTGTCGACGTTGCGTGGCCATGCGGTCGCCGGAGGTTCTATCCCGGAGCCTACCCCGGTGCTATACAGGCACACTTTTCGGAGGAGCGGGCTCGCCTGCGACGGGCGAAGGCCGCAGGCCGGAGCATTCGGAATCCAACAAGCGCCCTCTCGCGAATGAGCGATTACGTAAGCACCACCTCCTTCGCCGATCTGCCTCTGTCCGAGGAGCTGCGTCGCGGGATCGCCGACCGCGGATACGTGCAGCCGACCCCGGTGCAGGCGGCGGTAATCGGTCTCATCCTCGCCGGCCGCGACGTCATCTGTCGCAGCAAGACGGGGACGGGGAAGACCGCGGCGTTCGGAATCCCGCTCCTCGAGCGCATTCCCGGCGGCACGCGCAAGGCTTCCGCCCTCGTCCTCTGCAACACGCGCGAGCTGGCTCTGCAGGTGTCGGAAGAGCTGAAAGCGCTGGCGACGCACAAGAACATCGAGGTCATCGCCGTCTACGGCGGCGCGCCCATGGGAGTGCAGACCGATGCGCTGCGCGCGGGCGCGGAAGTGATCGTCGGCACTCCGGGGCGCGTCTACGATCACATCCGGCGCGGGTCCTTGAAGCTCGACGATACGCGCATCGCGGTCCTCGACGAAGCCGACGAGATGCTCTCGGCCGGTTTCTTCGAAGAGGTGACGCGCATCCTCGATCACCTGCCCCGCGACCGGCAGACCCTGCTCTTCTCGGCCACCGTACCGCCCGACATCGAGCACCTCGCGTCGAAGTACCTGCGCGACCCGGAGACGATCCTGCTCTCCGGCGACCAGTTCACCGTCGAGCACATCAAGAACGTCATCTACGACGTCGTCGACCAGTACCCGAAGCCGCGCAACCTGCTCTACCTGCTCGAGCGCGAGGACCCCGACAGCGCCATCGTCTTTTGCAACACGCGCACCGATACCGAGCTCATCGCCAACGTGCTCAACCGCAACGGCCTCGATGCGGAGATGCTCAACGGCGATCTCCCGCAGAAGGAGCGCGAGCGGGTGATGGGAAAGGTGAAGCGCGGGGAATTGAAGTTCATGGTGGCGACCGACATCGCGGCGCGCGGTATCGACATCAGCGACCTGAGCCACGTCATCAACTACTCGTTGCCCGAGGACCCCGCCGTCTACCTGCACCGGGTGGGACGCACCGGGCGCATCGGGAAGAAGGGCACGGCGATCAGCCTCGTTTCCGGCGCGGAGATCGTCACCCTCTCGGCCCTGCAGAAGCGCTTCGGGATCGAGTTCGAGCAGCGCAGGCTCCCGACGCCGGAGGAGGCGAAGACGGCCTGGGTAGAGAAGCACGCCAAAGAGCTTCGCGAGGCGATGACCGGTGGAATGGCGTACGACGCCTTCCTCTCCCTCGCCGTCGATCTGTCGACCCGCGACGACGGCAGGGGGCTTCTCGCCTACGCCCTCAAGTACTTCTTCACCCACCACCGCATGGAGAAGGCGCAGGCGAGGGCGGCCGGGGAGAAGCTCCTCGAGAGCCACAAGGTGGAGCAGGTCCATCGCGAGCAGAAGAAGGCGCGGGGCGAGCACGACCGGACGCGCCGCAAGCCGCGGCTCGAGCGCAAGCAGGAGACCGCGGACGAGCGCGCCGAAGGCAGCGCAGTGCCGTCGGGCTCGGGCCTGGGCTCGGCGGCGGGCCCGATCGAGCCTGCCGCGGACACCCCTTCCGAGCGTGCCGAGGCCCCTGCTACGGCCCTGGATCGCGTGAAGCTCTTCGTCTCGCCCGGCGCGGAGGACGGCTGGGAGAAGGAGTCGTTCGCCTCCGCGCTGAGCGCGCTCGCCGGGCAGCCGCGGGAGAGCATCCTTGCGGTCGACCTGAAGCCCCGTTACGCGTACGTCCTCGTGCGCCCCGGAAGCGAACAGGCTTATCTCGCCGCCGCAGGGCGCACGCTCAAGGAGAAGCCGCTCACCGTCGAGATTGCGCGGCCCCGCAAGCGATGACCCAAGCAGCAATCCTTTGCCGGGGCCTCGTCAAGACCTACGACGAGGTCACTGCGGTCGACGGCCTCGACCTCGAGGTGCGGGCCGGCGAGTGCTTCGGGCTTCTGGGCCCGAATGGCGCCGGCAAGACGACCACGGTGGAAATCCTCGAAGGCCTGAACGCGCCCACTGCCGGTCAGGTCGAGGTGCTCGGCATGCGCTGGGACCGCGACGAGCATGCGCTCCGCCAGCGCATCGGCGTTTCGCTGCAGGAAACGCATCTGCCGGACAAGCTCACGGTCGAGGAAGTGGCGCTCCTCTTCCGCAGCTTCTTTTCGCGCGGCCGGGACGTGTCCGAGGTCCTCGACATGGTCGGCCTGCGCGAGAAGAAGAAGAGCTGGGTGGAGAAGCTCTCGGGGGGCCAGAAGCAACGGCTCGCGGTCGGCTGCGCGCTCGTCTCCGATCCGGATCTGTTGTTCCTCGACGAGCCGACCACGGGGCTCGATCCGCAGTCGCGCCGCCAGCTCTGGGATGTCGTGCAGGGATTCAAGGCGCAAGGCCGGACGGTGCTCCTCACCACCCACTACATGGACGAGGCGGAGCGGCTCTGCGACCGCGTGGCGGTGATCGATCGCGGCAAGGTGATCGCGCTCGGCACGCCGGCGGAGCTGGTTGCTTCCATCGGGGGACAGCAGGTCATCGAAGTCGGTTTCGAGAATGGCGTGGCGCTCGAGGACGGCGAGTTGCGAAACCTTCCCGGCGTTCGCCGCGTCTCGCGCGCTGGCGGTGGCGTGTCGCTGGCGGTGGATCGGTTGCACGAGACCTTGCCGGCGCTGCTCGGTCTCGCCCAGGAGCGGCGCGCGCAGCTCTCGCGCCTCGCCACCCACCACGCCACGCTCGAGGACGTCTTCGTCACCCTGACCGGCAGGCAATTGCGCGAATGACTCCGAATCCTCTCTGGGAACTGACGCTCACGCGCCTGCGGCTCTTCTTCCGCGAGCCGTCGGCGGTCTTCTGGACCTTCGGGTTTCCGCTCGCGCTTTCGCTGGCGCTCGGGATTGCCTTCCGGAATCGGCCGCCCGAGCCAGTGCGGATCGGAGTCTCGGGAAGCGGCGCTTCCGATCGCCTGGTGCGAGGGCTCGAGTCGGCGGACGGACTGCGCGTCTCCCATTTCCGCGACGAGGCCGAGGTGCGGAAGGCACTGCGCACGGGAGGTGTGGACGCTGCCGTGCTCGTGCGGGGGGCCGCGGAGGAGCCGGCTCTGCCGGCGACGGGCGTAGGCCGCAGGCCGGAGCATCCGATCGAGATCCTGCACGATCCGACCCGACCGGAAAGCCGGGTTGCGCGCGCTCTCGCCGCCGACGCCATCCAGCGGGCTGCGGGACGGGCGGATGCAGTCGCCGTCGCCGAGCGCACGGTGACCGAGCCCGGCTCGCGCTACATCGACTTCCTCATCCCCGGCCTGATCGGCATGAACGTCATGTCGAGCGGGATGTGGGGAATCGGCTACGTGGTCGTCGAGATGAGGACGCGCAAGCTGCTCAAGCGCCTGGTCGCGACTCCCATGAGCCGGGCGCAGTTCCTCTGGTCGTTCGTGCTCATGCGCTCGGCGTTCCTCTTCATCGAGCTTCCCGCGCTGCTCGTCTTCGGCTGGTTCGCCTTCAAGGTGGGCGTCGCGGGATCGCTCGCGCTGCTCGTCGCGGTAGCGCTCCTCGGCGCGCTCTGCTTCAGCGGCATCGGACTACTCGTCGCCTCGCGGGCGCAGAACACGCAGACGGTGAGCGGGATCATCAATGCGGTGATGCTGCCGATGTTCATCGGATCGGGCGTGTTCTTCTCCACGGCGCGCTTCCCCGACTGGCTGCAGAAGCCGCTGCGCCTCTTGCCTCTGACCGCGCTCAACGACTCGATGCGGGCGGTGATGATCGACGGCGCCGGGATCGCCGCGGTGGCGCGTCCGGCAGCGCTCCTCGCCGTGCTGGCGGCCGCGTCGTTCGCGCTCGCCCTACGAATCTTCCGTTGGCGGTGAGCGCGCAGGCCGGTGCGCGTCGCGCTTCTTGAGCATGAGGAGCGAACCGACCATCGCGACCACCATCACGGTGAGGAGCCCGATCTCGATCATTCCCTCGCGGAAGCGCTCCGATCCGCCGTCCTTGTGCGCCACCGAGAACTCGGCGGTGACGACGAGGATGCGGCGGGTGGCCGCGATGAGCCCCACGATGAGGAAGGGCTCCGGCAGGAGCGCGTGCTCGCGGAAGGAGACCTGTACCGTATAGAGAAGCTCGACCAGCATGAGGACGAGGAGCGTGCGGTCGAGAAGCCCGATGACGCCTTCGAGCGGCGCACCGGCGAACGAGGCGCGCCACAGATCCATCGCGCCGATGACGAGCAGCGCGCCCGCGCTGTAGGCGAGGAGAATGCCCATCCCGACGTAGACCGCGTCCTCGACGAGACTGAAGGCGCGCGCGATGTGACCGCGAGCGTCCTTCGGGGGCGTCTCAGTAGTCGACTTTTCGATCCGCATGGTCGCGGCCGTCGAATCGCATGAGGACGCCCTTGCCGTCCATGCGGGTGACGATGGCCACCGGCCTGCGCCATATCGCCTGCAGGTTGACGAGCGTGTCCTTGGCGTAGTCGACGCGCAGGTCGACGCCGTCGTGACGGTGGGCGAGGAGCAGCTCGCCGCGGTTCTCGAAGTTGCCGTCCACCACCTCGATGATGGGCTGCCCGAAGTTGGTGAGCTGCTGGAGGAGCTTGCGCTTCACCTTCTGGAACTCGCGGTCGAGGATCTCCCAGCGGTTGCCCTTCTCGTTGAACCCGTAGACGAAGAGCTTCTGCTCGGCGGCGAAGTCGGCGGTGAGGAACTCGTCGATGAAGGTGACGTCGTTGTAGTGCTTGCGCACCTCGAAGATCTTCTGCCTGCCGAGCCCCAGCTTCTTGTCCCAGGCGCGCCGGGCGCGGAGGTCGTCGCACTCGTCATACTCTTTACCGAATCGCCCTTTGTTCCAGCGGTCCTCGATGTGGCGCCACAATTCGATGCCGAGCTTGTAGGGATTGATGGCGCCGGGGCGCGTTCCCATCGTGCCGCTGTGATGGTCGGCGTAGTCGATGATCTCATGATCCTTGAGCGCCTTCTGGGTCATGATCGTCGAGTGCCAGAAGGAGTTGTGGTTGATGAACCCAGCCGCGGCGTACCGGTGGGTTCCTTCCACGGAGATGTCGTAGACGTCGGCACGTCCGTGCTCGATGGAGACGATCTCGTCTTCCCACTTCTCTGCCTTGAACCAGCGCCGCTGCGTCACGTACTCATTGAGCGCGGCCTGCTTGCGGTCGAGGCCGAAGCCGATTTCGTGCAGGAAGACCTCGGCGGACTTCCCGAGGATCTGGACGTGCCAGCATTCGTCTTTTTGCAGCCGACGGCGACTCAAGATCCCAAAGTTGAGCAGGAGCAGTTGCACCTGCTCGCTCATCACTTCACTGGAAGTGCTGAGGATGACGCCTGCCTTGCCGGCATATCCGTCGCAGTCGAAGTAGGCGCGCAGGAAGGCGGCGACGACATGCTTGGGCGAACGCAGGATCGCCTTCGGCACCTGCTTCTCGCGGGCGCTCGGTCCCGTCGTGAATCCGAGTTCCTCGACGAGAAGGTCCGAGAGCGTTTCCGAATGGATGATTACGCGCCAACGATTCTCGACCAAGGTTGCGCGCGTCAGCAAGCCGAACAGCTCGTAAGCGAGCTCTGAGAAGGCCTGCGCCTGGGGCTCATCGCCCGAAGTAAGACCAAGTTCACGCTTCACACGGCTGATGTGGCCATCGCCGACGAGGTATCCGCAAAACTGCGCCACCCGGGTGTCTACTCGCTCTGGAATCCGAATCGTCTTGCGTCGACCATACAAGAGCTTCCGCGTGTGCGCCGAACCCTTAGCCCAGTCCTGCGGCTCAAGGGCGAGAGCTGCATTGCGATATGTCGCACCCGTGAGCTCGACCGCTGGGTCGAAATCGCCGATCCACCGGATGCGTTCGTCAGGAAGCCACGCGATCCCGACCTCATCTTTCGCCCAGAGGCCCGCTCCTCCGGAAATGGCCACATGGTCGCCCACCGCGAGCTCGTCCAATCGTCGCCAGGTCTCCCCGTCAGGAAGCAGAAGACGATGATTTCGCGACCCCGTGATCTTCAAGCCTCGCCTTGAACGAACCGTAATCGTGGATTGATTGCAAATAACGTTTCGATCGTAGACGGATCGGGCAGACCGACCATCGCTGACTTTCACCTTATCGGCGGCCACAATATCTTCAATTGTTACGATACCCAAGCTGCTGAATACAGGGCTATTTCTGATTATACAAGCCCACCCTTCATTAATTATCTTAGTCTGTCCCTGTGGTGCAAAGTAATAAGCCTCTTCTCTCATTAACGAAAGAATATCGGCTTCCCACCGCTCCATCGGCGCGTTCTCGAGCAGGAAGAGGAGCACGTCCCTCTCCGGCCGCTCGGGGAACTTCTTCTTCGCCGCCCGCTCGTCCTCGAGCTTCTTGCGCTGCTCGTCGAGGAACTCCTTGGGGTTGATGAACTGCCGCATGTACTCGCGGTCGGCCTTGAACCCGTGCACCTCGATCGGCTGCTCCTCCTCGTCCTTGTCGTTGCGCCGCTTGATGTGCTGCGAGTGCTGGTCGATGAGGTTCTCCAGCGAGAGCGAGCGATCGATGAAGGTCTCGACCAGCTCCAGCCCGACCTTGTCGACGATGCGGCGGACGCGGGTGGCGTGATTCGCCATCTCGTCCATCATCTTCCGGTTGGTGTGGCGGAAGCTGAAGTTGTGCTTGAAGAAGTCGACGTGACCGAAGACGTGGGCCATCACCAGCTTCTGGTCCACGTCCATGTTGGACTCGAGCAGGTAGGCGTAGGACGGGTCGTTGTTGATCACCATCTCGTAGATCTTGGAGAGCCCGTACTCGTAGCCTTTGGAAAGCTGCTCGTAGTCCATTCCGAACCGCCAGTGTGGATAGCGGTTGGGAAAGCCGCCGTAGGCGGCCACCATGTTGATCTCGTCGTAGCCGAGGACCTCGAAGATGGTCTCGTAGAAGTCGAGGCCGAATCCCTTCGCGTATCCCTCGACCTCCCGCCGCAGGTCGAGGAGGTGGGGCGGGAGCGCGGTGGTCTTGTTCTCGTTCACGTGCTCCCTAGCTCCCCTTGCCGAGGAAATCCTTGATCGAGTTGTAGATCGCGTCCTTGTTGCTGATCTCGGAGAGCGCGACGTTCTCGATCCCGTCGAAGGCCTCGCGCAGGTCCTTGATGAACTGGCCCGAGCCGTAGGGGCTCTCCACCTGGCCGTAGGCGAACTGGTTCACCTTGGGCAGGATCTCCCCCTTGAGGAGCGAGACGCAGGTGCGGGTGTCGTCGGCGCTCCAGTTGTCGCCGTCGGAGAAGTGGAACGGATAGATGTTCCAGGAGCCGGCGTCGTAGTCGGCGTCCATCATCTCCTTGCACAGCTTGTAGGCCGAGGAGATCATCGTCCCGCCCGACTCGCGGGTGTGGAAGAAGGTCTCGCGGTCTACTTCGCGCGCCACGGCGTCGTGGATGATGTAACGGGTCTCGAGGCCCTTGTAGTTGGAGCGCAGCCAGGTATCGATCCAGAAGCTCTCGATGCGGACGATTTCCTTTTGTTCGTCTCCCATGGATCCCGACACGTCCATCATGTAGATGACGACCGCGTTGGACTGCGGCAATTCCTGGATGCGCCAGGATCGATAGCGCAGGTCCTTGCGCACCGGGACGACGATGGGCGCAGCCGGATTGTAGGTACCGGTCGCGATCGATCGCTTGAGCGCCTCTTTATAGGTGCGCTTGAAATGGCGGAGCGATTCGGGCCCGACGGTGTGGACGCCCGTGTACTTCACCTTGGGGGTGGTGAGATTCTTCTTGCCCCGGTTCTGGATGCGCGGGAGCGCCAGCTCCTCGCCGAGAATTTCGGCGAGCTCGTCGAGCGACAGATCGACTTCCAGCGAGTGCTGTCCCTCGCCCTGCCCCGCCTTGCCCTTGCCGTCGCCTTCCACCGCCCCGGGGGCGAGCACCGTCCCCGGTTCACCGTCGCCCTGGCCGACGCCGCCCTGCTCCTTGTGGCCGTAGCGGAAGTGGGGAATGTCGATGCTCGGGACGGGGATGGTGATGAGGTCCTTCCCCTTCTTCCCGATCATCTCCCCCTTCTGGATGTACTTGCGCAGGTTGGCCTTGATGCGGCCACGGATGATCTCCCGGAAACGGCTGTGGTCCTGCTTGATCTTGAGCGGCACAACCGTCCCCCGAAGAAGGGCCTCCTAGTCCTTTGCGTCTCCCCGCGCGAAGATCGACGCCACGTAATTGAGCACGTCGGTCGAGCAGATCTCGCAGTAGCCGTAGCTCTTGATCATGCGGTCCTTGACGATATCGATCTTCTCCTGCGTGTCCTTGTCGACGACCGACGAGACCAGGTTCTTCAGCTTGATCGAATCCTTCTGGTCCTCGAAGAGCTTGAGCTCGAGCGCCTTGTGCAGGCGCTCGTTGGTCCGGTAGTTGAACGTCTTGCCCTCGATGGCGAGGGCGCCGATGTAGTTCATGATCTCGCGGCGGAAGTCGTCCTTGCGCGACTCGGGGATGTCGATCTTCTCCTCGATGGCGCGCATGAGCCGCTCGTCCGGCTCTTCATATTGTCCAGTGTACTTGTTGCGGACCTTCTCGCGCTGCGTGTACGCCTTGATGTTGTCGATGTAGTTGCCGCACAGCTTCGCGATCGCGTCCTCGTCGGCGGAGATGGCGCGCTGGACCTCGTTCTTGACGATGTCCTCATACTCACCCTTCACCACGCTCAAGAGCTCGCGGTCGCGCTTGCGCACTTCTTCCGAGGAGATGAGCGAGTGGTGCCGGAGCCCGCTCTCCAGCTCGTTCAGCACCATGAAGGGGTTCACGCACCCTTCGCCCTTGTCGGAGACGAGCGCGTTGGAGATCTTGTCCTGCACGTAGCGGGGCGAGATCCCTTCCATGCCTTCGCGGGCGGCTTCCTTGCGCAGCTCCTTGATGTTGTCCTCGGTGAAGCCAGGAAGCGTCTTGCCGTTGTAGAGCTTGAGCTTCTGGAGGAGCGTCAGGTTGTGCTTCTTCGGCTCCTCGAGCCGGGTGAGGACCGCCCACATCGCGGCCATCTCCAGGGTATGCGGGGCGATGTGCTTCCCGCGGATGCGCTGCGGGTTGTAGTCCTTCTCGTAGATCCGCACCTCTTCCCCGAGCTTGGTGATGTAGGGGATGTCGATCTTCACGGTGCGGTCGCGCAGCGCTTCCATGAACTCGTTGTTCTGGAGCTTGCGATACTCGGGCTCGTTGGTGTGCCCGACGATGACCTCGTCGATGTCGGTCTGGGGGAACTTCTTCGGCTTGATCTTGTGCTCCTGCGAGGCGCCGAGGAGGTCATAGAGGAAGGCCACGTCGAGCTTGAGCACCTCGACGAACTCGATGATGCCGCGGTTCGCGATGTTGAACTCGCCGTCGAAGTTGAAGGCGCGCGGATCGGAGTCGGAGCCGTACTCGGCGATCTTGCGGTAGTTCACGTCGCCTGTCAGCTCGGTCGAATCCTGGTTCTTCTCGTCCTTGGGCTGGAAGGTGCCGATACCGATGCGGTCCTTCTCGGAGAGCAAGAGCCGCTTGACGCGAACGTGCGAGATCACCTTCGAGAACTCACCTTTGTACTCCGCCATCAGCTCGCGGAAGATGAGGCGCGAGGCGGGGCACAGATCGCCGCCCACCGGGATCTTGAACCCCGAATCGGGCGGGCAGAGATCGGCGAAGACCTTCTCGCGCCATTCCTCGGGGATGACGAGCAGCGGATCCTCGTTCATCGGCGTCTGGTACTGCTGCTGCACCGTCTGGCCGTCGCCGTTCTTCTTGTCGAGCTGCCAGTAGAACGTGTAGAGGGCGCCGTCCGGCGTGCGCGAGTACTCCTCGGTGCCCTTCTTGAGGAGCCGCACGATGGTCGACTTCGCCGATCCGACCGGGCCGTGGAGGAGGATGACGCGCTTCTCGGTCCCGTAGCCCTGGGCCGCGCTCTTGAAGACGTTGACGAGCTTCATGAGCGGCACGTCGAGGCCGTAGACCGCGTCGCGCCCGCCGAACTTCTCGTCGTGGAAGAAGTGGTAGCGGATGAGCTTCTTCTTGTTGTCGATGTACTCCGTCTTCCCGTGCGAGAGGATCATGTCGTAGATGCGCTGGAAGGCGGTGCGGGTGACGCGAGGATTCTCGCGCACGATCCGCAAGTAGTCCTCGAACGAGCCCTCCCAGTGCAGCTCCTTGAAGCTCGACTTGTCTTGCAGGGCGGCGATCCTGCTCACGAGGCCCATGTCGGTTTCGCGGAACGTCTGCATCTTCGGCTACCCCTCTCGACCGGCCGCCAAGAGAGGCGGCCTTGCGCCCGCCCGCTCTCGGGCGGGACCATTGAACCTACTCCGGGCATTCCGGTCGGGCAATGCACTAGACCGGACATCCATCCGGGCGCTGACACGGTCCTTTTCGGCGTGCGCGCGTCCAGCCCGTACGGTTGTGGATAGCCCCGACCGGCCCGCTGCGCCACTTTCGCACTGGCCGCGCTTGCCCCAGAGGTCCGGGCGTGTTGAAAGCACGGAAGTGCAGGAGCGCCGGCTCGAGCTCATCGCGCTCTTCGCCGGCCTCGCCGCCCGCCTTCCCGCGTTCTTTTTCGGCGTCGAGCACTACGGCGACGCGCCCGTCCGCATCGAGCTTGCCGAGCGTTGGCTCGCTGCACCCCATCCGTGGCGCGGGTTCACCGAGGCGTACCAGTTCGGACCGGGCCATCTGACGCTCATCGCCGCGGATCTCGCTCTGTGGCCCGCGCGGCACTGGTCGCCCAGGCTCTTCTCCCTCGCCTGCGGGCTCGCCTCCGTCGTGCTTCTGTTCCGGCTCGCGCGGCGTTTCGTCGCAAAGGAAGCAGCCTTCGCGGCGTCGATGATCCTCGCCTTCTCGCCGCTGCACATCCAGGCGAGCACGACGGCGGCCAGCGAAGCGCCATTCTGCGCGTTGCTACTCGCCTGCCTGCTCCTTTTGCTTTCAGGTCGTACGATCGTCCCAGGCATCCTTCTCGCCTGCGCCGGCCTCGTCCGGTACGACGGATGGCTGTACGTGCCGCTCTGCGGTGCGCTCGTCTACGCCCGGCGGCGCAAGCTCGGCGACGCCGCGCTCTTCTGCGCCGTGGCGGCGCTCCCCGTGCCGCTGTGGCTGTGGCAGAACCACGTGTACGCGGGCGATGCGCTCGCACCCATCCACCACATCGATCGCGACCACCGGCAACTGGCGCAATCCGCGCTGCAGTGGCTCGGGCCCGTCCGTTATCGCCTCTACTGTCTCGCGTACTGGCCGTGGGCCGTGCTCCTCATCAGTACGCCGGTCGCGGGCCTCTTCGCGCTCGCCGGGAGCATCCGCAGAATCGCGCGGCGCGAGGACGGTTGGGCAATCGCGGCCATCGGGTTCGTTCCCGTCGTCTACTACGGGCTGCGCGGCGCCGTGTTCGCGGACTTCCGCCCGCTCGCGCGCTTCGCGTTGATGGCGTCGGTGCTGGCGCTGCCGTTCACCTGGGACGCATTGACCTCGTTGCCTTCGCAGGCCCGCCGCGCCATGCTCGCCCTCGGCTGCGCGGCGCTGGTCGCGACACCGGTCTCGCTCGCGCTAGCGTCCTACGGCCGGAACGGTGGGATGGCGGAGTGGGCGCGACCCTTATCTCCCGTCTCGACCGTCCCCCCAGGCATCCGCGATGCCGAAAAGTACCTCCGCGCTCGCCTCGGCTCGCGCGACGTGGTGCTCCTCGACAGCTCGCCGCACTATCTCGACATCCCCTTCGCTTTCGAGCTCGATCTGCCAGAGGCGCGGCTCGTCCGCTATCGCTGGCCGGATCCGCAGGGCCGCGCCGCCCGCAATCCGCCGACCGTCGCAATCCTGCTCTATCAAGGCGGCCTGCACGGAGACCCGCTTGCGCGCGGCGCGACGGAAGAATCGGACGCTTTCAGCTACGCCGGGCTCGAGTTCTGCAAGCTCGAGCGATTCGTCTACGCCACCGTGTACCGCCGCTGCGACTCCGCCGGCAGCGCTCTAGGAAAATCGCCTTAGCCGCGCTTGCGGTGCTGGAAGTACTCGATCTGCCACTTGCGCACGTTCGCCTCGTGGCAGGCGAGGTCCGGGCAGAACACGTGGGTGTGGTCGTTGCGCGAGACGAAGAAGTAATCGTTGCAGTGGATGGGATTCAGCGCGGCTTCCATTGCGGCCGCGCCGGGATTGGAGATCGGTCCCGGCGGCAGCCCCTTCACCATGTACGTGTTGTACGGGTGCGGCCGCAGGAGATCCGTCTTGTGCAGGTTCCCGTCCCACTTGAAGTTGTTCTCGAGCAGGACGGAGTAGATGACGGTCGGATCGGTGCCGAGCCGCATCCCCTTCTTCAACCGGTTGTGGAAGACGCACGAGATGCGCGGCCTCTCCTCGGGCTGGCCGGTCTCCTTCTCCACGATGGAAGCGAGGGTCACGGCCTGCAGCTCGTCGAGCTTCACATCCGGCGCCCGATGCGCATCGGCCTTCTTCCACTCGTCGCGGAACCGCGCCACCATCGCCTGCACGATCCCCATGCATCCCACGCCGCGCGGGACCGAGTAGGTGTCGGGGTAGAGGAATCCCTCGAGGCCAGGGGCCGGCACGCCGAGCTTCTTCGCAAGGGCCGGATCGCGAGCGAGCTTGAAGAACTCGTCGGCCGCGCAGATGCCGGTCGCTCCGACGATCGGAGCGATCTCGTCGGCGCGCAGCCCTTCCGGAACCGTGAACCGGTAGAGCTTCACTTCACCCCGGTCGAGCTTGCCGATCACTTCGTCGGGGAACTGCGGCCCTTCGAACTCGTACTCGCCGGCACGCGGGTGCGCCTTGCGCCGGAAATAATGCAGGTGGACGTAGAACCGCTGCGGGTCGGAGACGATCCCCGCCTTGGCGAGGAGCTGGGCGAGCTGGTGCGGGCCGGTCCTCGGCGGAATGACGACCGACCGCGTGCCTTCTCCGAATTGCGTCGCGGCGAACTTGCGCTCGTCCCAGAGGCGATATCCCAGGAAGGCGGCGGCGCCGAGCAGGACCAGAACGAAAATCGACAGGATCGCGCGTTTCACGGGCCGGATTTTATCAACTCTGGTCGAGCTGCGCCTCGGCGGAAGACAGCTCTTCCTGCGCACTTTCCCATAGAGCGTAGAGCTCTGTGAGCGCCGCTTGTGCCGAGCGGTAGGAGGTGACGACCTCCGTCGCCCGCGCGGAGTCGGCGAACACGGCGGGGTCGGCGAGCGCCGCTTCCGATCGTTTCGTCTCCGCCTCGAGGGTCGAGATCCGCTCCTCCAGGCCGGCGATTCTCCGCCGCAGCGGACCGAGCGCCTGCGATCGCTTCTCGCGCAGCGCGGCGCGCTCGCGACGGGCTTCCTTCGAATGCCCGCCGGCGGGCTCCGACCTCTGCGAGGACGCTTCCCCGAGCGACGCCTGCTCGCTCGCCGCGGCCCGCCGCCGCTCCCAGTCGTCGAGATCGCCGGGCTGCACGTCGATGCCGAAGTCCTTCACCTCCCAGACCTGGGTGGCGAGGCCGTTCACGAAGGATCGGTTGTGCGAGACGAAGAGCAGCGTCCCGTCGTAGCCCGTGAGCGCGTCGATGAGCGCCTCGCTGGAATCGAGGTCGAGATGGTTGGTCGGCTCGTCGAGGAGGAGGAAATTCGACGGCACGACGAGGAGCTTGGCCAACGCTACCCGGGCACGTTCGCCGCCCGAGAGCACGGCGATGCGCTTGTCCACGTCGTCGCCGGAAAAGAGGAACGCGCCGAGGACGCTCCGCACCCAGCTCTTCGGCTGCGTCGGAACCAGGTCCGCGACCTCGTCGAGCACCGTCCGGTTCACGTTCAGATCCTCGGCATGGTGCTGCGCGAAGTACCCCAGCTCGACGTTGTGTCCGAGCTTCACCTCTCCCGCGTCCGGCGGAACCTCTCCCGCGAGAAGCTTGAGGAGCGTCGTCTTGCCCTTCCCGTTGAGCCCGATGACCGCGATCCGGTCACCGCGGAGGATGCGCGCCGACGTTTCCCGGTAGACCGGCTTGCCGCCGTACGACTTCGAGACGCGATCGAGATGCGCGACTTCCCTGCCGCTCCGCGGAGCATCGGGGAAGCGGAAGCGTACCACGCTCCGCTCCTTGTGGACCGCGACGACGTCTTCCTTCTCGAGCTGCTTGATCCGGCTCTGCACCTGCCGCGCCTTCGTCGCCTTGGCGCGGAAGCGCTCGATGAAAGCGAGCATCTGCGCGCGCCGCTGCTCCTGCTTTTCGGCGCGGGCGCTGAGCTGGTCCTCCTCGGCGGACCGCTGCGCGAGATAGTCCTCGTAGTTGCCGCTGTACCCGCGCAGGCCTTCCGGCTCCAGCGAGAGGACGCGGTCGATCTGACGATCGAGGAATTCGCGATCGTGCGAGACCAGGACCAGCGCCTTGCGCGATCGGCGCAAGAACCCGTCGAACCATTCCAGCGTCGGCACGTCGAGGTGGTTGGTGGGCTCGTCGAAGAGGAGCAATTCCGGGTCCTGCAGAAGCACCGCCGCGAGGTGCGCGCGCATCCGCCAGCCACCGGAAAGCTCCGCGGAGGGCCGGTCGAGCTCGGAGGCCTCGAACCCGAGCCCCATCAGGATCTCCTCGGCGCGGTGACGGCCGTAGCGCTCGTCGTGCTGCGCGAGCGAGTCGTGGAGGTCGGCCAGCTCGGCGCCGATCTCTAGCTGCTCTTCGGGTGTCGCCGAGGGAAGCGCGGCCTCCGCCGTGGCGATCCGCTGGAGGAGCTCGGTCCTGCCGGGAACGCTCGCGAGCACGCCCTCCACCAGCGTTCCCGGCAACGTCCCGGCGATCTCTTGCGGCAGATACCCGGCGCGCGCCTTGCGGATCCGCTGGACGCTCCCGGAATCGGGCTCGGCGACGCCCGCGAGAATGCGGAGAAGCGACGACTTGCCGCTGCCGTTCGGTCCGATGAGCCCGACCCGATCGTGCCCGCCGATGACGAAGCTCGCCTTGTCCAGGACCACCCGCGGCCCGTACCTCAGCGAGAGGTCCTTTGCGACGACGAGCGACATGGAAGAGAAACGCTAACCGACTACCGTGACCGTGAGCTTGCGGTTGCGCGGCCCGTCGAACTCGCAGAAGTAGATCGCCTGCCAGGTGCCGAGGAGCAGCTTCCCTCCCTGCACCGGAATGCTCTCGCTGAAGCCGACCACCGCGGCCTTGGCGTGGGCGTGCGCGTTTCCTTCCTCGTGCTTGTAGTACTTCGCGCCTTGCGGGACGGCGCGCTCGAGCGCGTTCAAGATGTCGGTCTGCACGTCGGGGTCGGTGTTCTCGTTGATGGTGATTGCGCCCGTCGTGTGCGGGGCGAAGACGGTGAGGATCCCGTTCTGGATCCCGCTCGTCTTCAGCTCGGCCCGGACGCGCTTGGTGATGTCCACCATCTCCTGCGACTTGGTGGTCGCGACCTCCAGGCTGCCGTGGTGGAACGCCATCGTCACTCCTGCATCGCCGACAGGCACTGATCGATCTGCCACAGTCCAGCGAGATCGTGCACGTCCTTCCGCAAGCGCGGCACTTTGTAAAGCGGGACACCGGACAGCATCCGCTCCAGGCGCTCCACCTCGCGGCGATCGAGATCGGCCAGCGTCGACTGCTCGGCGAGCGTGCGGGCGAGCCGCTGCGAGAGCAACGGATCGCCGCCGTCCTTGATCTGCGCGAGCTGAAGCGCCTCGCGGAGCGCGGGAACCGAGTCGGGCCCGCCGAACCGGTGCGGGTCCCGCTGCACGCGGTTCACCACCACCGCGGCCGTCTGCACGCCGTCGCTGGCGAGCGCGCGGTGGAAGAAGAGCGCTTCCTCGATGGTGAGGGGATTGGGGCTCGTGACGAGCACGAAGGCAGCGTCGCGCGAGGAGAGCATGTGCTTCACCTCGCCGGCGCGCTCCTTGAATCCCTCGTACATGCCCTCGAAAGCGACGAGGAACTGGGCCAGATCGCGCAGGAAGTCCTGTCCGGTGAAGCGCCCCAGCGTCTTCAAGATGATCCCGGTCGGCAAGGCGAAGAGCCGCAGGCCGACGCGCGACGCTTTGAGGAGCGGACCGAGGAGCATGCGCAAGGCGTCGTTGTCGAGCACGTCGACGATGCGGTCGGCAGCGTGGAGGAAGTCGAGCGCGTTGGCCGTCGGCGGCGTATCGAGGACCACCACGTCGAAGCGCCCGGTCCGCCACAGCTCGTAGACCTTCTCCATCGCCATGTACTCGAGGCTCCCGGCCATCACCGTGGAGAGCGTCTGGTAGAGGCGGTTCTCCTTGATCTGCCGCGCCTTCTCGGGCGACGGCGCCTGGCGATCGACCAGCTCGTCCCAGGTGAGCTTGAGGTCGAGCATCATCGCGTACATCTCGCCGTGCGGCTTGAGCCCCGCGGCGCGGAACAGCTCGTCACCGATTCGCGTCTCCCGATTTCCGAGCGCGGAGAGTCCAAGGCTGTTGGCGAGCCGCCGCGCCGGATCGATGGTGAGGACCAGCGTCTTCTTGCCCTCGACCGCGAAGCGGAGCGCCAGCGCGGCCGAGGTGGTGGTCTTGCCGACCCCGCCCGATCCCACGCAGCAGATCACCTTTCGCTGCGCGAGCAAGGCGGAGATCGGGGGCCTCGTCACAGGGCAGCCTCGATGGCCGAAGCGATCTGCTCGATGGCGCGGATGCCGAAGGTCCGCTCGAAGACGTAAGGCACGGAGACGAGGGGCAGCTTCACCTCGGAGCGTAGGACCGAGGTGTAGTGCCGCGAGAGATCCGCCCGCGCCTCGTGCGAATCGGCAGCGTCGGCGGCGGCGGCGAGGAGGGGACCGCCCCGCGCCACCTGCACCCGCTCCTCAGGCGCGAAGCGCGGCGTGAAGACGCCGTTGAGGAAGAGGACACCCTGGGGGAAGCCGCGCTGGGCGAGGGCGCGATGCATCTCGATGGCCTCGTTGGCGGGCATCTCCTCGGGCAAGGTGACGATGCAGGTCCTGGCCTGCTGCGGATCCTTGAGCATCGAGTCCATGAACTTCATGTCGCGAGCGAGCGGGCCCTCCTTCACGATGCTGAGGAAGACCTCGGGGACGCTGAGGAAGGTGAGGCCGTGGCCGGTTGCCGGCGCGTCGAGCACCACCAGGTCCCAGCGGGGGCGGCCGTGCTCCATCTCGCGTCCGGCGTGCCAGGCGACCTTGCCGAGCATGACGATCTCGGCCAGCGACGGCGCGGCGTTGAGGAAATACCGTACCCAGCGTCGCTCGAAGACGAGGTTGTAGAGCGTCTCCGAGCGCAGGACCATGATGCCGTACTCGCGCATCGCCTCGGGCGGGCGGACGTGCACCGAATAGACGTCCTCGAAGAGCTTGTGGATCTGCGGCCCCGACGGCGGGCGTCCGAACAGCTCGCTCACCCTCTCGCGCGCCGTCACCTCACAGATGAGGACGCGCTTGCGCTTGCGGGAAGCCGCGAGGGCGAGGGCGGCGGAAACGGTGCTCTTGCCCGTTCCGCCCTTGCCGGTCACGACGAGGAGCCGCCGATCGAGGAGCGCCGGCGGCGTCACGTCGAGAGCTTCCTTGGCCACGGGCGGGCGCGGACTCTAGATTCGAGGGGTGGGAGTGTCAACGAACCTTGACGCGGCCCCGAGCGGCACATAGCGTCCGGCAATGCTTCGCGACAACTCGGTCTTGAAGAAGATGATCGCCACGGGAGAGGAGCAGGTCGGGAAGATCGCCTCGCAGCTCCTCTCCAACGAGGCCTTCATGGCGGCGCTGCAGAAGACGGTGAACGCGGCCATCGAGGCGAAGGGAATCGCGATGCGCAACGTGCAGACCGCACTCGCAAGCCTCAACGTTCCCACCGCCGAGGACGTCAAGAAGCTCGAGGGAAAGATCGAGGACCTGGAGCGCGTCTTCGAGACGCTCTCCGCCCGGATCACCGAGCTCGCCAGGAAGAACGGCCGCGAGCATCCGGAGACGTAGCGCCGTCCCGGGAGCAGGTCATGGCGGCGCTGGGCAACATCATCTGGTTTGTCTTCCTCGGCGGATTCTTGATGGGGGTCGGGTGGCTCCTCGCGGGCTGCATCCTGTGCCTCACCATCGTCGGCATCCCGTTCGGGATGGCCTGCTTCCGCATCGCCAGCTTCGCCTTCTTTCCTTTCGGCAAGGAGCTCGTCGACGTGCGCGCCCTCGGTGAGTCGCGCATCGCCGGGACGACCCTCGCGAACATCGTCTGGTTCGTGCTCGCGGGGCTGTGGCTCGCCATCGGGCACGTGGTCTCGGCCATCGCCTGCCTCGCCTCGTGCCTGCTCATCCTGCCGCTCCTGCTCGGAGCGCCCGCGTGGGCGCTCGCGCACCTCAACCTCGCGCGCGTCGCGCTCGCCCCACTCGGCAAGAGGATCGTTCCGAAGGGAGCGGCGTACCGATCTCAAATCGCTGTAGCCGGTTCAGGCCGACTCGAGAACCGGCTCCGGCGTCTGCCAGACCCCGTCGACGAAATCGATCTTCTGCCCTGACGAGGCCGGGACACGCGGCGCGGTGCTGAGGATGCCGATCAGGTTCAACGGATCGGCCGCGCAGATGGACACCCTTTCGTCTCCTCCGGGCTTCTGGCGCCGCACCGAGCGGAGCGCGTCGAGAGCCTCGGGGAGAGCGAACTGCTCGCCGAGGAAGGCCTGGGCGAACCGGCCGCCGCGGATCTCGCCCCGCGCTTCCAGTCGCCGGTAGACCTGGGCAAGCTCGCGCCAAGGCGGACAGCGGGGCTCGCGGCCGAGCAGATCGCGGAAGACCACGCCGTACCGGCGGAGGTACTGGCGGGCAATCTTCTCCACCGTTGCCTTGGGATCCACCGCGGCGGTGGCCTCATCTGGATCGCGGAGCAACGACCAACGACCCGCCGCCGACAAAGGATGTCCCGTGGCGGGCAGGCGGCGATGCGGAGCGGTGAGGATGCGGACCGAGGCGAATCCGTCGCTCGTGGCGTGACCCGAAGCGACCAGTTCCCAGAGCGCCTCTTCCAGATCCGCGGCGGAGAACGAGGTCGCCCGTTGCATCTCGTGGAAGAAGAGCGCGCCTCTCTGCGCGAGCAGCGCGTGGACGATTCCTGCCCGCTCTCCGACCGGATCGTGCGTCCCGCGCGTCGCCTCGAGCAGCCAGGGTAGATCCTCGCGCCGGACGATGGCGATCGGCGTAGCCCGGCTCGGCAGCGCCCGCCGCTTCTCCAGCTCCGGATCGATGGGCGCACAGGACAGCCGGCCCCAGGCCGCGACGCCGGACGTGCAGAGGGAATCGAGGAGGGACGGATCGTAGCGGGCGACGCGAGAGGCGAGGATGTCGCGCTCCCACGCCGAGGCGGCCGCCTGGAACCCCTGGAGCTGGCCGAGGATCTCCGCCATCCCCGTCGGACCGTGCAGCTGCGTTCCGGGGTGCACGTGCTGCCAGCGCAGGTAGAACCGCATCAAGTCCTGCGTGGTGACGGGCTCGATCTCGCGCCGCAGCCGGCCCAGGGTGAGGCGGTGGATGCGAGAGAGCAGCGTCCTCTCGCACCATTCGATCTCGGTCGAGGCCTGGCTGAAATGCCCGCGCAGCACGGCGCCTTCGCTCTCGAGTTGCGCGAGAGCGATGTCTACTTCTCCGGGCTGGTAGCCGAGCCGCGACGCGAGCGAGGCGGCCGTGAAAGGCCCGAGGCAACCGGCCCAGCCGCGCACCACTTCCACCGGATCGGGCGACCGCTTCTCCGCCGCGACCCACACCGCGCCATCGAGCACGAGCCGCTCGCCCAATTGCGCGAAGAACGGCCTCCACGCCTGAGGAACTTCGGCATCGGGAAGTATCCCGAAGCAGAGGATCGCGTCGTGCAGATCGCGCGCGTCGCGCAGCTCGGGCCACGCCTGCGCGCGAACCTCGGCGATGGCCTCGGGATCGAGCGCTCCAATCTCGCGGGCCTGCTGCGGGTCCAGGGTCCGCCGGATGGAGACCGCTCGGGAGCGCCGCTCCTCCAACGGAGCGTCGTCGAGATACGCCCAGGGCGCGCTGTTCAGCACCTCGTGCGCGAAGGGGCTCGGCTCGGGAAGGTCGCGCGCCACCATCCGCAGCGTGCGCGAGGCGATCTTCTCGAGGAACACCTTCACGCCATCGAGGTCCATCGCCTCGTGCAGGCAATCCCGCAGGGTCTCGTTGACGAGCGGGTGATCGACCGGCTCGAGCGGCCCCGGCGTGGCGTTGTCCTGGCACGCTACCTGGGCGGGAAAGACCTGCGCGAGCAGATCGTCGGCTCGCATCCGCTGCAGGTTGAAGGGCACCTTCTTTCCGCCGCTCTGGCGCAAGAGCGCGAGGGAACGGGTCGCATTCCACCGCCAGCGCACGCCGAACATGGGGGCCTGCATCGCGGCCTGGGTGAGGATCTCCTCGACGCGCGCGGGGTGGACGAAGTCGAAGACCGACTCCAGCGGGAAGCTGTGCTGCGGTCCGAGCGAGAGCAGCACCGCGTCGTCGGTCGCGGCCGCCTGCAGCTCGAAATCGAAGGTGCGGCAGAAGCTCTTGCGCAGCGCGAGCCCATAGGCGCGGTTGTGCCGCGCTCCGTACGGAGCGTGGATGACGAGCTGCATCCCGCCCGATTCGTCGAAGAAGCGTTCGGCTACCAGCACTTCCTGCGTCGGCAAGACGCCGAGCGCCGCGCGTCCTGCCGCGAGATACCGGACGAGCTGCTCCGCTCCCGCAGGGCCAAGCCCGCATTCCCGCTCCGCGAACGCCTGCGCCTCGGCGGGGTTTGCCAGGAGCGGCTCGATGACGGTCCGCAGCTCGCTCACCGCGCTCGAGAGCTCGGCGCTCCGCCCCGGCGCCTCTCCGTTCCAGAAGGGAACCGTGGGAGGGACTCCGTGGGCGTTCTCCACCCGTACCCGGCCCGCCTCGACCCGGCGGATGCGCCAGGAGTCGTTGCCGAGCAGGAAGACGTCGCCTGCCAGGCTCTCGATGGCGAAGTCCTCGTCGAGGTGCCCGATGAGCGCTCCTTCCGGCTCGGCGATGACCTGGTATTGCGCCGTGTCCGGAATCGCTCCGCCGTTCTGCAGCGCCACCAGGCGGGAAGAGCGGCGGCCCGAAAGCATGTGCGTGAGCCCGTCGCGGTGCAGCCTCGCCGCCACGGCGCGGCCTTGCCGCCGCGCCACGCCCTCGGCGTGCATATGGACCACGGCGTCGAAATCCGATCGCTCGAGCTTCCGGTAGGGCCAGGCCCGCCGGACCCGCGCAAACAGGTCGTCCTCGGCGATCTCCTCGCAAGCGGCCCAGGCGACGATCTGCTGGGCGAGAACGTCGAGAGGATGCTCGGGGATCCGCGTCTCCTCGAGACGTCCCTGCCGCAAGCCGCGGACGATGGCCGCGCATTCGACGAGCTGATCCCGCGAGAGCGGGAAGACCCGCGCCTTGGGCACCCCGCCTCTCTGGTGACGCGACCGTCCGAAGCGCTGCAGCGCGACGGAGAGATTGTGCGGCGAGTCGAGCTGCACGACGAGATCCACGGCTCCGACGTCGATGCCCAGCTCGAGCGAGGCCGTGGCCACGACCGCCCTCGCTGCGCCGCTCTTCAGCTTCTCCTCGGCCGCGAGGCGGACCTCGCGCGAAAGGCTGCCGTGATGCGCCGCAACCTGGTCCTCGCCGAGCCGCTCGGCCAGGGCATGCGCGATGCGCTCGACCTGCCTGCGGGTGTTGACGAAGACGAGGGTCGTCGCGTGCTCGCGGGCGAGCTGGGCAACCCGATCGCACACCTCGTCGCGCTGCTCCTTCGAGGCGACCGCCGAGAGATCGGTCCCCGGCACCTCGATCCCGACGTCGAGTTGCCTGCCGCGGCCGACGTCGACGATCGCGCAACGCGGCGCCCCGTCCTCGCCGACTCGCGCCGCTCCGACGAGGAAGCGAGCGATCTCCTCGACGGGCCGCTGCGTGGCGGAGAGTCCGATGCGGACCGGCCGCGTGGCGCACAATGCCTCGAGGCGCTCCAGGCTGAGCGCCAGATGAGAGCCGCGCTTGTCGCGCGCCACGGCGTGGATCTCGTCCACGATCACCGTGCGGGCCGTGCGCAGCACCTTGCGGCCGCCCTCGCTGGTGAGGAGCACGTAGAGCGATTCCGGCGTCGTCACCAGGACGTGGGGAGGCGCCTTGCCCATCTTCTGGCGCTCGGAGGGGGGCGTATCGCCGGTGCGGACCGCCGTGCGGATCTCGGGAAGCTCGATCCCCTCTGCCTGGGCGAGCGCGCGCAGCTCAGCGAGCGGCTCGAGGAGGTTCTTGCGCACGTCGTTGGCGAGGGCCTTGAGCGGCGACACGTAGACGACCTGCGCGCCTTCCTCGAGGCGGCCCGATGCCCCTTCCCGGATCATCCGGTCGAGGCAGGCGAGGAAGGCCGCGAGCGTCTTGCCCGATCCCGTCGGCGCGCAGATGAGGGTGTCCTCGCCGGCCTGGATCCGCGGCCAGCCGAGGATCTGCGGCTCGGTCGGCGTTCCGAAACGCCCCTCGAACCAGCGCGCGACGATGGGGTGGAAGGCGGTCAACATGGGGAGGCAAGGATAACGAAGCCTCCTGACAATTCATGTCAGGAGAAACGCGGCTGTCCGGGGTTCCCTGCTACTTGCCGAGCTCGCCGATCTTCTTTTCGAGGGCGTCGATCTTGCCGCGCAGCCGTTCGATGTCGGCGGCCACTCCGGTCGAGCCCAACGATTCCAGCGCTTGCTTCACGCTTTCTTCGACCTTCAGCCGAAGCTCCTCGACCGCAGTCTGGCCCGCCGCAAGTACGTCCTTCATCGGACCCTTGTTGTTCTCCTCACCCTCCCGACGGAGGAGCTGGGTGACGCCGCGGACCCGCTGCTCGATGTTCTCGCGCAGCGTCTCCGTCTTCACCTTCACGTCTTCGATGCCCGCGGTGAGCCGGCTTCCCACCTTTTCCTGGTAGAAGCCCGCCACTGCTTCTCCGCCATGCCGGATGATCTCGCGCAAGACGCCGAGCGGCATCTGGGAACGCTTCTTCTCCTCTTCGAAGATGATCTGCGCGAGGGTGACCGAAGTGAGGTCTTCCTTGCTCCGGTTGTCGATGATCTTCACCTCGGCGCCGCCCTTGATCATCTGGGCGATCTCGTCGAGCGTGACGTACCGACTTTCGACGGTGTCGTAGAGTTTGCGGTTGGTGTACCGCTTGATGACCTTGGGCTCCTTGCGAGCCTCCGACGCGTCGCTTCCTTCGGCTGGCTGGGTCTGCTCGTGCTCGCTCATGGCTTCGGTGCTCCGGAGGCTGCTTCCTGACGCGAAGCGTGAACCGCGGCGATTCGCCCACAGCGCGGAGTGTGTGTCAAGGCGCGTGGAAGTGTGCGCAGTCCTTCCGACATCTCCTTGTCAGGGCCGGTAGTGGGGGCGACAATGGGTCGTGGTCGTCCAATGTCCGAATTGCCGCTCCCGGTTCCGCGTAGCCGACGAAAAAGTGTCGGAACGCGGCGTGCGCGTTCGCTGCAGCGCGTGCAAGACGGTCTTCGCGGTACGAAAGTCCGGGATCGAGACGAATCCGGCTGGCAACGAAAAAAACCGTGCACCGGCCACGGCGGGCGCGCCGGATCCATCTCCAAAGGCTCCGGCCCCCGGAGACGGCGCTTCGAAACGTCTCGTCGCCGACGACCTCTTTGGCATGTCGGAATTGACGGGCGAGTCCAACGCTCCCCCTCCTCCGGCACCAACCCAGACGCCTGGTGGCGAGCCGGTGGTGATCGGGCGACTCGCCACTCCGATGTCCGGGGGTTTCGCGACGAATTCGCAATCGGTGCCGAGCCGCGCCGTCCCGACCCGACCCGCCGTCGCGCCGGTACCCGAGCCCGAGACCCGGCTGCCCACTTCGCTTCCCGCTCCCAACGGACCTCCCGCCAAGGCGGAGGAGCCCGATCCCTTCGAGGGGCTGAGCCTCACCGATCGCAGCGGTCTCTCGGCAGCCGCCGCGAAGGCCGCGAGCGCCGCTCTCGCGCGGAAGGCCGACGAGCCGGACCCCTTCGAGGGACTGAGCCTCACCGATCGGAGCGGTCTCTCCGCCGCCGCGACCGCCGCCGCCGCGAAGACCACGAACGCCATTTCCGCTCCCACGCCGAAGAAGATCGACCGTCTGCCGACGCCCGTTCCGGTTCCGGTGCGCAAGCCAGCGGAAGAACCCGCTGCGCCCCCGCGGCGCGCGCTGGTCGCAAGCGCCCTCACGGGTGTGGTGCTCGCAGCGCTGGTCCTCGCCGTCCTGCTGGTAGCGTCCCTCTACGAGGGAGCGACTCCGTCCTGGCTTTCCCTCGGTGCGCCTTCCGAGATCGTGGCGACGCGCATCCGTAGCGGCCTCTACGAGACGGCGACCGGAAAGCCGGTCTTCTTCGTGCGCGGCCGGGTCGAGAATCGCGGCAAGACCCCCCGCGGGCCGATGCGCGTGGTCGCGGAGTTGGTGGGCCGCTCCGGGGCCGACGCGCGGGCGGAAGCAATCGCCGGTGTCGAGCCCTCCGCCGAGGACGTCTACGCTCTGCGCTCGGGCGGCGACGCGGACAAGCTGGCGCGCGCGCTTTCGGCAGCGGAGGGGGATCGCCGCATCCAGCCGGGCGCGAGCCTGCCGTTCTTCGCGGTGATCGCCGATCCGCCCGCCGACCTCGCCCGCCACAAGCTCGTGGTGCGGGTCGAGCCGCAGGAGTCTCCCGGCGCGCCCCGCTCGGCCGAGGGTCCGCGCTAGGCGTAGCGGGTGGTTCCGATGTGTCTCGAGCTTTCGCGCCCATGACGACTGCGGAGCGGCTGCGGCGGCTCCTCGCCGCCATCGACGATCTCGATCTGCGCGGACGTCGCGCCGCGGCCTTTCTCGAGGAAGTGCCTCCCGAGGAGGCGGTGCGCGCCCTCGACGAGCTGCTCCGGAGCGCCCAGCGGCGTCTCGATCCCGACGCGGTTGCCTTGCAGGGGCTCATTCGCGGGCTCGACGCCTATGTGCCGCCGCCCCTCGCGGATCGCCTGCGCAGGACCGCGGAAGCGGCGGGGGCGCATCCGGTGGAGGCACTCTTCACCCAGAGCGGCGCAAGGCGCTCGTTCGATCATGACCGCGAGACCTGGGTCGATCGCGAGATGCGCGCGCTCACCCTGGGAGAGCGCAAAGCGATGGCGCGCGGCCGCAACGCCGACGTTCTCGCCCGGCTCGCCCAGGACCACGATCCGGCGGTGGTGCGCAACCTGCTCGAGAATCCCCGCTGCACGGAGCGGGAGGCGCTGCTGGTGGCCTCGCGCAGGCCAGCGCGCGCCGTCGTCTTGCAAGAGGTTTTCCGCTCGCGGAAGTGGGGCGTGAACCGGCGGGTGCGCAAGGCGCTCGCGCAGAATCCCTACAGCCCGCCGGTCCTCGCGGTACAGGCGCTGTCGCTGCTCGCCGCGCAGGATTTACGGGAAATCAGCGCGGACGCCACGCTGGCCAGCGAGGTGCGCGTCCAGGCCCGATTGCTCCTCGCCCAGCGGAAGGGCGAAGCGTGAGAGCTACTTCTTCTGCGCGGCGCTTCGCTCCACCGGCGCCGCTCCGGTGGTAGGAGCAGTCCCTTCGAGCTTCTTCGGCGTGACGTCGATCGGCTCCTCGGTGGTGGCCTTCTTGAAGTTCTTGATGCCTCTACCGAGAGCGTCGCCGAGCTGGGGCAGCTTGCTCGATCCGAAGATGAGCAGGATGACGAGGAAGATGAGGAGAAGCTCGCCAAAACCGAGATGCATGGGTTACCGCCTTGGCAAAGAGGAATAGCACGAGGGGGCCGGTAGTGGGAACGGGAACGGGGACGCGCAGACCGCTCGTCTGGGCGCACCGGGGCGCCTCGCGGCAAGCGCCGGAAAACACGATCGCAGCTTTTGCGCTGGCCGAACGTATCGGCGCCGACGGGATCGAGCTCGACACCCAGCTTTGCGCCTCCGGCGAAGCGATCGTCTTCCACGACGAGTCGCTCGGCCGCACCACCGGATTCGCGGGGCTCGTCGCTGAAACGCCGTGGAGCACCATCCGGGAGCTCGACGCCGGGGCGCGGTTCGACGCCCGCTTCGCCGGTGAGCGGGTTCCGCTGCTCGAGGACGCGCTCGCGGCGACGAAGCTCCTCGTCAACGTCGAGATCAAGTCCGACCGGCGCGACGATCGCGGCCTCACCGCGACGGTTCTCGCCGCGGTGCGCCGGACGGGCTCGGCGAGCCGCGTCCTGCTCAGCTCGTTCAATCCGTTCTGCCTACTCCGCGCTCGCGCGCAGGAGCCGTCGCTGCCTCGCGCCCTGCTCTTCGAGCGCGACGCGACCTTCCTCTTGCGGCACGGCCTCTCCGCACCCGCGCTGGGCGTGGTCGCCCTCCACCCCGAGGACGGGCTAGCCACGGATCAGGCCGTCGCGCGATGGCGGCGGCGCGGCTATGCGGTATCGCCGTGGACGGTGGACGATCCGGTGCGGGCCGTCGCACTGCACCGCGCCGGAGCTTCCGGGATCATCACCAACGTGCCGGACCGGCTTCTCCAGGCGTTCGCCGCTCGAACTTGAGCTCGGTGACGCCGAGGGTGATGACGTCGCCGTCCTCGAGCAGGCGGCGCGGTGTCTTGCGCCCGTTGACGAGCACGCCGTTGCGCGAGCCGAGATCGACGATCTCGAACCGGCCCGCCTCGATCGAGAGACCCGCGTGCTTGCCGGAAACGGCGCCGTCCGCGAGACGGATGACGTTGTCCGGCCCGCTCCCGAGGCTCACGGATTTTCCTAACAGCGGGAATCGCTTTCCTTTGTCGAGACCCTTCTGCACGAGGAAGAGCGCCTGCGCCTCTTCCAGGCACCGGGGGCACGCGTCCCATTCCGGCATCTGCTTCTTGTGACAGAGCGCGCAGCGGCGGACCGGATGCGGACGCTTCCGGGCGAAGTAGAAGATCGCCGCGGAGGCCGTCAGCGCGACGAGCGCGAGCGCCGCGAAAGCCGCCACCCGCAGCCAGTCGAGGAAACGCGGCGTCCGAACCGTCAGCGCGCTCTGCAAAAGCGTGTTGCTGTCGACCTGGAGCGCGATTTCGACCCGGTGGTCCTTTCCGTCGTGCGGCAGCTCCGTCTTCCACTCGAGCAGGTACTCGAAATGGACCAGGTCGCGGACCGCGGACAGCGCACCCAGGACGTCGGTGGGCGCCGGGGCGGGCCGGTAGGTTCCGGAAGTGCGGACCGAGATCTGGGCGAGCTGGGCCAGCGGCTCCTGCTCGACCTCGGAATGTCCGACGGCATGGACGGGAATGCCGCGCTTTCGCGCCTCGCCGACGACGGTCTCGATGTCCGCCGCGCTGCCGTTGTCCCGTCCGTCGGCGACGAGAACGACGGCCCTCGCCCCGGGCAAGGGATTTCCCCGCGCGTCGTCGGGCGGAAAGGCGGCGATCGCGCGCATCAGGCCGTCGTAGAGCAGGAAGCTCTTCGCGTTGAAGGCGATGGTGCCGCACTTGCGGGCCACGTCGGCTTTGTCGAACGAGAGCGGCGCGACCAGCTCGGCCGAGTCGCCGTAGGACACGCATCCGGCGACGTCCTTCGCGCCCAGCGAAGCGATGAACCCGCTCGCCGCCTGCGAAAGCTCCGCTGCGAGCGGCGCCATCGCTCCCGACGCCTGCAGGACGAGGAGTACCGACGCGCCTTCGCCTGCCGCATCGAGCGTTTCCGCCTTGAGGATCTTCGACCCCGCCTTCTGTCCCGTCTCGTAGACCCGGAAGAGGTCGGGACCCAGGGCCGGCATCGGTCCGCCGCTCGCGGAAACGAGCGTGAGATACCCCCGGGCGCGCGGCCAGCTCGAGCGGTCGATCTGCACGCGGTGGACGAAAAGCTGCGGCGAGGCGGCGAGCGCCGCGCAGGGCAGGAGCGCGAGGGCCAGAGCCAGCCGCGAAACCGTCCGCATCGTGGGGTGCGCTTGTCGCAGATCGCGCCGCGAGCGTCACTCTTCGCGATAGCGCAACCGCAACGGCCGGCCGGGGCCTTCGCCCGGCTTCCGCACTTCGAGCATCGTCTCCTGGCCCGCGAGCTTCACCCCGGCGAGGGGAGATGGGCCGCGCGAGACGCCGTTCACGAAGACGATCGATCCCGGCGGACCCTGCACCCGGAGGTCGAGGACGCTACCGCTCCGCGAGAAGTCGAGGCGGACGTCTTCGACCTGCACGCTGCCCGCGTCCTTCGTGACCGCAAGCTCGCGCGCGTCGACCCACAGAGTGCCGCGGCGCGAAAGAGTGGTAGCCGAGAAGGCGGTCCGGCGCAGCTTGGGGACGGGCGAATGGTCGACGACCGCCCAGGTAGCGAGCGCACCGAGGAGGAGGACGGAGGCGAACACTCCTCCGCCGAAGGCGACCCAGAGCCCTCGTCCCGACAGCCGCCGTCGCCGCGCGGCCACAGCCGCCGGCTTCCGGATGCGGTCGGTCGTTTCGCCCCCGGAGGCGGAAGCCGCTTCCACAGGAGCTGGCTCGATCGCGGCGACGACCCTGTCTTGCACGGCGATCGGCGGCTGCTCCGCCACCGCGGTATCGAGCGCTGCGGGCTTCTTCGGCGGCGGAGGCGGCGGCCGCGGCGAGGGACGCGGGGTGGTTATGCGAACGCCCGCGTCCTTCCGGACCGGACCCGAGACGAGCAGCGTCCGCGAGGTGGCGGAATCGCCCGGCGAAGCTGCGGACGTCGAAGGCGGAGTCGCGGGCGCGTTCCGGGATCCGGTGATCTTCAAGGAATCCGAGTCGACCGGCGGCCTGTTCCCGTCCTCTACCGGGGAACGGAACAGCCGGGTGAGGAAGCCCGTCATCCGCTCGGATGCGCGGGGAAGGACGATGCGGCGCAAGTCCTCCTGCATCTCGCTCGCGTCCGCGTACCGCCGCTCGCGATCCTTGGCGAGCGCCTTGGCGAGGATCGGATCGAAAGGCGCGAGCGCGGGATCGAGCTCGCTCGGCGGCGAAGGCTCGGTGCGCTGGATGGCTTCCAGGGTGAGGACGATGTTCGACTTGTGGAAGGGGTTCTGCCCGCAGAGCATCTCGTAGAGCGTGATGCCGATGGCGAAGACGTCGCTGCGCTTGTCGAGCGGCTTCGCCAGCGACTGCTCCGGGCTCATGTAGACGAACTTGCCCTTGATCATCCCCGCTTCGGTCTTGACGGTGGAGATCTCGCTCTTGGCGATGCCGAAGTCGATGACCTTGACGTCGCCGCCGAAGCCGAGCAGCACGTTCTGCGGATTCAAGTCGCGGTGGATGATGTTGAGGCTTCGGCCGGTGATGTCGGTGAGGTTGTGCGCGTAGCTCGCGCCGTCGCAGATCTGCTCGGCGATGGCGCGAGCGATCTCCGGCGGGATGCGCTCCTTGCGCCGGCCCGCCGCGTCGACCACCTCGCGCAGCGACTTCCCCGCCACGTACTCCATGGCGATGAAGTACGTGCCCTGGTGCTCCCCGAGCTCGAACACCTGCACGACGTTGCGGTGGTTCATCCGCGCCGCGAGACGCGCCTCGCCGAGGAACAGCTCGACGAACTCCTTGTTCTCGGTGAGGTGGTTGAGGATCTTCTTGACGACGAGGATCTTCTCGAATCCCGCCGGACCTTCCTGGCGCGCGAGGAACACCTCGCCCATGCCGCCCGTGGCGAGCTTTTCCAGGAGGAAATACTTGCCGTAATAGCTGCCGGCTCCGACGAGCGGCTGCGCGATGTTCATGTCGATGGATCCCACCCCGAGATGAGACTGCGCGGCCGTGCGGTTTTGAACGCTAGCGTGTGCTGATTGTGAGGGTCAAGACGGCATCCGGAGGATGCCCCGCGGTGGCGCTAGTCGCGTGAAATGCCTGGGCGGAAGCTCAGCCACAACGCGCCGAGTTGCAGCGCCGCGAAAGCAGCGAAGGCGACGATGCGGCGCGCAATCGACGCCGGCGTGTCGAGCCGCAGCGCAGCGCCGCCGCCGAGCAGGCAACACGCGCCAATGAGCGCGGTCAGGAAGAGCTCGAACGGCGTGAAGGTGCCGCGGAAGAGGGTCGCAATTCCAAGCACGTAGAGCCAGATCCCGGTCATGAGCGCGAGCCAGGTGCCGAAGACGGGCAACGAAACCGCGGCTCCCAAGGCGGGCAAGCTGGAGACGACCGCCGCGGCGAGCAGCACGGGAGCCATCTGCACCAGATGGCGCACGACCGTCCCGCTCACCGCGCCGACCGCGACGAGCGAGAGCGCCAGCGCCCCGAGGCAGCACGCGACGATGCGGAGGGAAGGCGCCACGACTATTGGGAGATCTGGACCTTCACGTTCTGGTTCGGGATGCGGCAGCCGGCGCCGAGCGGCCGAACCTTGGACAGGTTCGGAT
>Ga0209474_10000138_pt1 | contig 86774 bp, 70 predicted proteins | sample GraSoiAngelo_145_FD_185902 | JGI IMG/M metagenome (GOLD analysis project Ga0209474, IMG submission 185902) | Grasslands soil microbial communities from the Angelo Coastal Reserve, California, USA - 14_1009_05_20cm (SPAdes) (version 2) | ecosystem: Environmental > Terrestrial > Soil > Grasslands...
TACCACGGACGTGCGGCCTCGCGGTACCACGGACGTGCGGCCTCGCGCTGCCACGGACGTGCGGACTCGCGCTGCCAGGACCTGTCGATCGCGCGCCTGCCCGTTCGACAAGAGCCATGAAGGGTCAAACAGAGGAGAGAGACATGAGATTCATGGTCATCGTCAAAGCGAGCAAGGAATCGGAAGCGGGCGTCATGCCGGATCGAAAGCTTCTGACCGAAATGGGCAAGTACAATGAACAGCTCTCGAAGGCCGGCGTGTTCCTGGCCGGCGAGGGGCTGCACCCGACCTCGAAAGGAAAACGGGTGAAGTTCTCCGGAACGCAGAGGACGGTCATCGACGGCCCGTTCGCCGAAACGAAGGAGCTCATCGCCGGGTACTGGCTATGGCAGGCCAAGTCCATGGACGAAGCGGTCGAGTGGCTGAAGCGGGCGCCGTTCGACGGCGGGACCGAAGTCGAGATCCGGCAGGTGTTCGAGGCGGCGGATTTCGGAGACGAATTCACGCCGGAGCTGCGACGTCAGGAAGAGGCGATCCGGGCGCAGGCGGCCGCGAAGAAGTAAAACCGTTTCCGCGCGCGTCCGCGGGAGGATGATGAGGATGATGCGAAGCGTTGTCGGATTCATGACGGTCCTGCTGCTCGCGACTGCCATGGCCGCGCAGGCGCCGTCACCCAAACCTGCCCCCGCAGCCGCGACGCGTCCGGCGGGCACGCTCGCGCAGGTGATGCGCGGGATCTATTTTCCGAATTCGAACGTGATCTTCGACGTCCAGCAGACCGATCCTGCGGCGCCGAAGAAAGCGCCGACCGAGATCGGACGTTCCGCGTCAGAGACGTACGCCAACACGTACTCCGGATGGGAAGCGGTCGAAAACGCCGCCGTCGCGCTGACCGACGGCGTCGATCTCATCCTGAAGCCGGGACGCTCGTGTCAGAACGGCAAGCCGGTGCCGCTGCAGCAGGCGGACTTTCAGAAGTTCGCGCGCGAGATGCGCGCCGCGGGCCTCGCCGTGCTCGAAGCGGCGCGAACGAAGAACCAGGAGAAGGTGTCGGACGCCACCAACACGCTCGCCGACGCGTGTTCGAACTGCCACGAGGTGTACCGCGACAAGGGGCCGGCCGACAGCCCGGCCCGATGCACGCCGCCCCGCAAGTAGATCGCGAAACCACTCAGAACAGCTGGCCGACATCGCCCAGCATGGCGCGGCGAATGAGCGGCAGCGGCAGCGGACCGATGCGGATGAACGCGTCGTGGAAACCGCGGAGGCTGTAGCCGCTCCCCTTCTTCGCCTTGTAGTCCTCGCGCAGCTTCAGGATCATCAGCTTGCCCATCGTGTAGTAGCCGTATAACGCATCGGACGTGCCGCGCTTCGCTTCCGACACCGCGACAGGATGCGGTTGATGGCCGGCGGTCTCGAAGAGCTTCGTCGCCTCCTCCACGTCCATCCCCTGCACGTGCATCTTGATGCCGACGATGAATCGAACGTCGCGGAGGAGCGCGTCCTGGAGTTGGGCGAGCCGATACTTCGGCTCGCCGGCGTGAAATCCTTCGTCGAGCATCATCTGCTCGGCGTAATGCGCCCACCCTTCTGCGTTCGAAGCAGCGCCGTAGACCTTGCGGACGTCCGACGGGAAGTCCTTCGCATACAGAAACTGAGTGTAGTGGCCGGGATACACCTCGTGAACCGACGTGTTGGCGATCGCCGCGTAATACCACTGCCGCATGAAATCGGCGCGCTCGGCGGCGGACCAGCGCGGGTCGGGCAGCGTCATGTTGTAGTACGCGACCAGCTTCGCGCGCTCGAACGGTCCGGGCGTGTCCATCGACGCCGACGTCGTCGACCGCATGAACGGCGGCGTCTCCTTCACCTTCGCGGGATCGGACGGCGGAATCGTGATGATGTGATGATCGACGATGAACTGGCGGATCGAATCGAGCGTGTCCTGCGTGGCCTGGAGCAGCCTGTCGGCGGGTGGATGGTCGGCCTGCATCGCGGCGAGCACCTGGTCGGCACTCTTGTTCGCATCGATTTGCCTGGCCGTCGCCTGGAACGCCGCCTCGTTCTTCCGGCGATCCGCTTCGGCGGTCGAGAGGAGATCGGCCGGCGACATATCGATCATCTCGTAGTCGGCGAGCGCGAGCCGGTACACCTCGTCTCCGTATGCGAAGCTGCCGGTCGACTTCGCCAGCAGCGTCTTCTGGAGATACGTTTTGTAGTCACCGAGCGCGCCGATCACATCGTCGTTGCTCTTTCGGAAGGCATCGAGGAGCGCCTTGTCACTGACCTCGGTGAACGCGGCCGGCAGATCGTTCTTGAAGAACCTGATGTTGCCGTCGATCTGCTCGATCGCGATCTCGGTGTAGATCCGCGGCGGCGACCCGAGATTTTTGCGCGCCTCGAGGAGCACACCCGGCATCTTCTTCTCGCGCGCAATCAGGGCGGTGAGGCGCTCCGACGCGGGCGCGTAATTGCGCTTCATGATCACGTACGCCGAGTTGGTGATCGCGCCGCTGTACGAATCGGGATCCTTCGCCCATTGCCGGATGCGGTCGAGCGCGAGCACGCCGGCGTCGAGCGCGCGCTGCAGCTGCTCGCGATCGAGCTGTCTGTCGGTGGTCAGCGTCGCGGCATCGATCGCCGCGAGCTTCGTGCGGAACTGTTGCAGCGCCTGCGATTCGGCGTGGATCGCGGCTTCCGACGCATCTTCGAGCTCGGCATCGTATTGGTGGAGGCCGAGGTCGGTCGCCGCGCTCGGATGGCGCTTGTGGTGATCGTCCAGAATCTGCCGCGCGAGCTCGGTGAACGCCGCGTCGCCCGGGCCCGCACCGGACGGTGGAGGCTGCGCCGGTCGATCGGAACACGAAATCGTCGCGCCGAATCCGAGCATGAGCACCGAGAGCGTCCCGCGCAATCGCAACGGTGATTGCATGGCGTCCTATCACCTCTTCAAAAGGCGCTTCGCGCGTTCGTAATCATCCGGCGTGTCGATGTCCTCGAGGAGCTCGCGTGGAAACTCGAGCTCGAGCATCTCGCCGGCGTGCCGCCGGAGGACCGATCGCGCGCCGTGCTGGAGGACGGCGAGCTCAGAGTACAGCGCGCGGGTGAACAAGTGCGGCGGAGCGATCACATCGCCGTACCGCACGCTGACGATCGCCGGCCGCCCGCCGACGTAAGCATCGAGGAGCGCGCGATAGTCGCACGCCGTGACGAACGGCTGGTCCGCCAGAGCGAACATCGCGGCGTCGGTGTCGGTCAGGTGCTCGATCGCCGTCCGAAACGAGCTGCCCATTCCCGTCGCGTACTCCGGGTTCACCGCGTGGCGGATCGGCAGCCCGTCGAGCGCGGCCAATACTTTGCCGTGTTCGTGTCCGATGACCACGAGCACCTCGTCGAAGCCCGCCTCGCAGACCTGGCGCACCGTCCGGCGCACCAGCGGCTCGTCGTCGAGGGGCAACAGGAGCTTCTGCGTCCCCATCCGGGTCGACGCCCCAGCGGCGAGCACGACGGCGGCGACGTGGGTCATCGCCTTAAGCGTAGCCAGACGTTGAGAAGCACACCCAAGTTTTTCGTGTTGGCGTAGAATCACGCCTTCCAACCAACGGTCTCAGGGCAGGAGGTCCGCGTGATTCCCGCAGCCTTCGAGTACGTTCGGGCCCACTCCATCGACGAAGCGATCGCGCATCTGCAGCAGCACGGCGGCGACGCGCGCGTGCTGGCCGGCGGGCAGAGCCTCATTCCCGCGATGCGCTTCCGGCTCGCGCGGCCGGCCGTCCTCGTCGACATCAACTCCGTCCGCGATCTGAGCTACCTGCGCGCGAGCGACGGCGTGCTGGAGATCGGCGCCACCTCGCGCGACAGCGACGTCGAGCGCGCGGGCTGGATCGGCGATCGCCGCTGGAGCCTGATCCACGATGTGTCGCGCGTGGTCGCCGATCCGGTGGTCCGTCAGATGGGCACGGTTGTCGGCAGCCTGTGCCACAACGATCCGTCCGGCGATTGGACGACTGCGGCGCTCGCTTCGCGCGCCGAAGTCGTCGTGCGCGGCAAGGCCGGTGCACGCACGGTTCCGATCGACGAGTTCCTCGTCGACAGCTTCACGACCGCCGTCGGCGAGGGCGAGATGGCGGTGGCCGCGCGGTTTCCGAAGCCCGACGATCGCACCGCGGGCTCGTACCAGAAGATCGAGCGGAAGGTCGGCGACTTCGCGACGGCGGCGGCTGCGGTGCAGATCTCGCTGAACGCGGACGGAACCGTGCGCGCCGCGGGCATCGCGTTGTCGGCGGCGGGGCCGTGCGCGCTCCGCGTCGACGAAGCGGAGCGGCTGCTGGTCGGACGGGAGCCGCGCGACGAGACGATCCGCGCGGCCGCCGACGCGGCGTCGCGCAGGAGCGCGCCGCAGGCGGATCTGCGCGGCGGCGTCGATTACAAGAAACATCTGGCCGGCGTGCTCGTCGCGCGCGGCCTTCGTCAGGCGCTGGCGCGCCTCGGAGCGCGGGCATGAAGATCCACGTCACGATCAACGGCGCCGCTTACGAACGCGACGTCGAGCCGCGCACGCTGCTCGTGCACTTCCTGCGCGACGACTGCGGCCAGACCGGCACGCACGTCGGCTGCGACACCTCGAGCTGCGGCTGCTGCGTCGTCGTCGTCGACGGCGACCGCGCGGTGAAATCGTGCACGATGTTCGCCGTGCAGGCCGACGGACGGGAGATCCGCACCGTCGAAGGACTTGCCGACGGCGGCACGCTGCATCCGCTCCAGCAGGCGTTCTGGGATCAGCACGGATTGCAGTGCGGCTACTGCACGCCGGGCATGCTGCTGACGGCGTACGCGCTGCTGAAGCACAATCCCGCGCCCACCGACGCCGACATCCGCGAAGGTCTTGCCGGCAATCTGTGCCGCTGCACCGGATATCAGAACATCGTCAAGTCGGTTCAGCAGGCCGCCGGCACGCTGGGCCATCCGTCTGCCGCGACAGCATGACGCGGCACGCGAGGGACACTCATGAGCACTGAACCGAAACCCGGAGGCTCTCTCGGCGTCGCGATGAAGCGAAAGGAAGACCCGCGCTTCATCCAGGGCAAGGGACGGTACGTCGACGACATCTCGTTGCCGGGCATGCTTCACCTCGCCATCGTTCGCAGCCCGTATCCTCACGCCGGAATCACATCGATCGACATCAGCGAAGCGATGCGGGTTCCGGGCGTCAGGGCCGTCATCACCGGAAAGGATCTCGAGGCCGCGGGTCTCGGATGGCTGCCGACCTTCCACGGCTTCGACAAGCAGATGGTGCTCGCAATCGGCAAGGTGCTCTTCCAGTATCAGGAAGTCGCCGCCGTGTTCGCCGAGTCGCGGGGTGCGGCGGCCGATGGCGCCGAGGCGGTGCACGTCGAGTACGCGCCGCTGCCGGTCGTCACCGATCCGTTCGCGGCCAGGACCGATCAGGTGATCCTCCGTCCGGACCGCGAGAAGAAGACCAACCACATCTATCACTGGGAGGTCGGCGACAAGGACGCGACCGCGCGTGCGCTCCGAACGAGCCCGCGGCGAATCTCGCAGCGCATCTGGTTCCAGCGCTGCCATCCGGCGCCGCTCGAGCCGTGCGGCTGCGTCGCCCAGTTCGACGCGATGGGCCGCCTGCAGTTCTACGTGACGTCGCAGGCGCCGCACGTCTACCGCACCGCGCTCGCGATCGTCACCGGAATCGCCGAGGACAAGATCCACGTCATCTCGCCCGACATCGGCGGCGGATTCGGCAACAAGGTGCCGGTCTATCCCGGATACGTCTGCGCTATCGTCGGCGCACTGAAGCTGGGACGCCCGGTGAAATGGATCGAGAGCCGCACGGAGAACCTGACGAGCACCGGCTTCGCTCGCGATTACCACATGGACGTCGAGATCGGCGCGACCGACGACGGTCGGATGACGGCGCTGCACGTGGCGACGACGGCCGATCATGGGGCGTTCGATGCGGCGGCGGATCCGACGAAGTATCCGGCGGGCATGTTCGGCATCGTCACCGGCAGCTACGACGTGCCGGCGGCGCACGCCGAAGTCGATGCCTATTTCACCAACAAGGCGCCGGGCGGCATCGCGTACCGCTGCTCGTTCCGCGTCACCGAGGCGAGCTACGCGATCGAGCGCGCGATGGACATCCTGGCCGACGAGCTCCGCATGGATCCGGTGGAAGTGCGCCGCAAGAACTTCGTGCGGAAGGATCAATTCCCGTATCAATCGCGCCTCGGCTTCACGTACGACAGCGGCGACTATCAGAAGGCGCTCGACGTCGCGCTCGAGAAGATTGGCTACAAGGAACTGCTGAAGGAGCAGACCGCAAAGCGTCTTCGCGGCGAGCTGATGGGGATCGGCTTCTCGACGTTCACCGAGGTCGTGGGCGCCGGTCCCTCGAAGCATTTCGACATCCTCGGGATCAAGATGTTCGACAGCGCCGAGATCCGGATTCACCCGACCGGCGCCGGCATCGTCCGCACCGGAACCAAATCGCAGGGCCAGGGACACGAGACGACGTGGGCGCAGATCGTGGCCGAGGAGCTCGGCCTCGATCCGCAGAACATCATGGTCGAGGAAGGCGACACCGACACGGCGCCGTACGGGCTCGGCACCTACGCGAGCCGCAGCACGCCGGTCGCCGGTGGAGCGATCGCGATGGCGGCGCGCCGCGTTCGCGAGAAGGCAAAGAAAGTGGCGGCGCACCTGCTCGAAGTCGGCGAGGCCGACGTCGAGTGGCAGGACTACAAGTTCCAGGTGAAGGGCGTGCCGGCGAAAAGCGTCACGATGAAAGAAGTGGCGTTTGCCGCCTACACGAACATGTCGCAGAACGAACCGGGCCTCGAGGCGTCGTACTACTACGATCCGCCGAACATGACGTTTCCAAGCGGCTGTTACGTCGCGGTGGTCGACGTCGATCGCGAGACCGGCGAGGTCAAGGTGCGCAGGTTCCTCGCCGTCGACGATTGCGGCATCATCATCAACCCGCTCATCGTCGAAGGACAGATCCACGGCGGCCTCACCGAAGGCTTCGCGATCGCGTTCATGCAGGAGATCCAGTACGACAGCGACGGCAACAACCTGAACACGAACTTCACCGACTACCTGTTGCCGACGTCGCTCGAGACGCCGCACTGGGAGACGGCAAAGGTCACCACGCCGAGCCCTCACCATCCGATTGGCGCGAAAGGGGTCGGCGAGAGCCCGAACGTCGGCAGCCCTGCGGCGTTCGTCAACGCGGTCATCGACGCGCTGTCGCCGCTCGGCGTCCGACATCTCGACATGCCGATCACGCGCGACAAGGTGTGGCGCGCCATCCGAGCGGCGGAAGCGAAGACGGCACTGGCGTGAACCTTCAGTACAGCGGCGAAGAGAAGATCGCTGTCGGTCCCGGCGTGGTCTGGGCGTTCGTGACGGATCCGGGCAAGGTCGGCCGCTGCATGCCCGAGGTGAAAGAAGTCGCCGTGCAGGATCAGACGCACGTCGACGCCGTGGTGCAGGTTGCGGTCGGACCGGTTCGCGGCAAGTTCAAGCTGAAGGTCGAGCTGCTGCCGGACGCGTCGGGACGCCGGATCGACATGAAGATTTCCGGCGGCGGCTTCGGCAGCGCCGTCGACATGACCGCCGGCGCCGACGTCGTGGACGCCGGCGACGGCACGACGCTGCTCAAGTGGAGCGGCCAGGCGATCGCGCGCGGACCCGTGGCCGCCGTCGGCGGACGCGTGCTCGATGCCCAGGCCAAGAAACTGATCGAGCAGGCGTTCGCGAACGTCCGCCGGGAACTCTCTGCACCAATGGTCGATCAGGCATGAGCCGCGTGGATGCGGCCGCCATTCGCGCCGCGTTCCGCGAGCGCGGCTTCATCGCCGACGAGGCGTTCGGCACGGCGCTGCAGCTCGCGCTCGCGCTCGAGAAACCGCTGCTCATCGAAGGTCCGGCCGGCGTCGGCAAAACGGAGAGCGCGAAGGTGCTCGCCGACGTGCTGCACACGCGGCTGATTCGGCTGCAGTGCTACGAGGGACTCGACGCGATGTCGGCGCTCTACGAGTGGAACTACCCGCGGCAGATGCTGCACGCGCGGTTGACGGAGACCGACGGCTCGAGCCTCGAACAGCGCGAGGCGCAGATCTTTAGCGAGCGGTTCCTGCTGAAACGGCCGCTGCTCGAAGCGATTACCGAAGAGCGTTCCCCCGTGCTGCTCGTGGACGAAGTCGATCGCGCCGACGAAGCGTTCGAAGCGTTCCTCCTCGAGATGCTGGCCGAGTGGCAGGTGACGATCCCCGAGCTCGGCACGATTCGAGCGCGGCACAAGCCGTCGGTCATCCTCACGAGCAACCGTACGCGCGAGTTGTCGGACGCGCTCCGCCGCCGGTGTTTGTTCGTGTGGCTGCCCTACCCCTCGCTCGAGCAGGAAATCGACATCCTGCACGCACGCGTGCCCGGGCTGTCCGAGCGGCTCGCTCTGCAGATCGCGCGGCTGATGCACGCGCTGCGCGGCCTGTCGCTTCAGAAGGCGCCCGGCGTCGCCGAGAGCCTGGACTGGGCGCTGGCGCTCATGAGCCTGCACCGCGATCACCTCGACGCGAAGACGCTCGAACAGACGATCGGCTGCGTGCTCAAGGTCCACAAGGACCGTGCCGTCCTCGACGCTCATCGTGACGTAGTAGCACCGATTCTGTTCGACACCTCGTCGCGCACCGAGCCCGGAGGCTACGGTCTCGAGACCGATTTCGGATTCGGGTCGGTGTCGGCGCCGCGCGGCTGATGTATCCGTTCCGGAGTCTTCCTGAAAATCTGATCGCGTTCTGCGCGTTCCTGCGCGACGACCACGGCTTCGCCATCGGGCCGCGCGAGGCGCACGACGCCGCGCGTGCGCTCGAGATCGCCGATCTCGCCGACGAGCGCGCCGTGCGCCATGTGCTCCGACCGGTTCTGAGCGGAACGCGCGAGGACGCCGCGTGTTTCGACGCGGCCTTCAGCGCGTTCTTCTTTCCGGGGCCGTCGCGCGTCGTGCAGTCCGAGCTGTCCGCGCGGCCGCGCGCGCTCAATCGCGCCGACGCAAACGAACCAGCTCCCGATCGCATGCGAGCGAGTGCGACAGCTGAAGGAGGGATCGACGAATCGAGGCTCACGGTCGACGGTCAACTCGTACCGGCGCCACCGAGCGAGGTCACCGACGCGGCACGCGTGTCGCTGGCTCGCGCCAGCTACAGTCCGTACGACGCGGAGGGCGAGGTCGGCGGGCCCGAGATTCGTCGTGCGGATCCCGAGTGGTGCGATGCGGCGCGCTCGCTCGTTCGCCGCCTCCACGTCGGCTTGTCCCGCAGCTGGCGTCCTTCGACGAAGGGGCAGCGTTTCGATCTGCGGCGGACGCTGAGGGTGAGCCTTCAGAGTGGCGGCGAACCGCTGAATATCCGGTGGCTGCGGCGTCCGAAACGCGCGCCTCGATTCGTCGTGCTCGTCGACGGCAGCCGCTCGATGAGCGGCGCCGCATCGACGGCGCTCGAGCTCGCCGTCGCGATTGCCGCTGCGACGATGCGCATAGAGGCGTTCACGTTCTCGACGGGGCTGCGCCGCGTCACCGACGAAGTGCAGCGCGCGGCTGCGGGAGACACGGTCCGCATCAATCGTCTTCAGCATGCATGGGGCGGCGGCACCGCCATCGGCGAGTGCCTCCGCGATTTTCTGCGAAGGTTCGGGGATCGACTTCTCGGACGGCAGACGCTCGTCGTGATCGCCAGCGACGGCCTCGACGTCGGACAACCCGACGTGCTGCGCGACGCGATGCGTGAGATTCGCCGCCGATCGGCCGGGGTGGTGTGGTTGAACCCGCTGCTCGAGACCGCAGGCTACGAGCCGACGGCGAGCGGCATGCTGGCGGCCCGGCCCTACATCACGACGTTCGCCGCTGTGAACGACGCGGCCGGCCTCGCGCGGCTGTCGCGTCTCGTACGAATCCGGATGTAGGTCATCAACTCGAACATGAAGAACGAGAGCTTTGGCCCTCCGCTTGTATTCTCGCGCCGCTCACCGAAGTGCACGCGGCGTGCTGAAGCAACGTGTAGCGGCGATCGCCAACAAGAGAACCGGATTTACCACTTTTATAGATGCCGTCGCTCCCGCTCCCGCAGCCAGATGGCCTCGATTTCGTTCGCGTCAGTCATTCCCTGCTCTACCGCACCCCGAGGTGATGTGATGTATCGAACGACGTGCGGCTTGATTGCGGCCTGGCTCGTGACGTTCGCCGCGTGCTCACGCGACCCGGCCACGCGTACCCGCGAGTACATCGCGAGCGGCGACGCGTTCGCGCGCGCCGGCAAATATCGCGAGGCGTCGGTCGAGTACCGCAACGCGATCAAGGTCACGCCGACCTCGGCCGAAGCGCACGAAAAGCTCGCCGATGCGGCCGCCCGCGCGCAGGATCCGCAAACCGCCGCCGGCGCCATCCTTCGTGTGGCGGAACTGAAACCGGACGATCCGGCCGCTCAAATCCGCGCAGCTTCGCTCTATCTGCTCGCCGGCCGGTACGAAGACGCACGCGATCGCGCCGTGGCGGCTGTCGAGTCGGACCGCGCGGACGCGAATGCTCATCTCGTGCTGGCCCAGGCGCTCGCAGGGCTGCACGACGCGGCGCGCAGCGAGAAGGAGCTGCGTGAAGCCGTGCGGCTGGCGCCGGAGGCGCCCGAGCCTCTCGTCGCCGTCGGAAGCTTTCACTGGGCTGCCGGCAGAACCGCCGATGCGGAAACGGCATTTCGAAAAGCGGTCGCGCTCGGTCCGCAGCACGTCGCCGCGAATCAGGCGCTGGCATTGTTCTTCATGGCCACCGGGCGTCCCGCCGACGCCGAACCGCTGTGGCGAGTCGTCGCTGCGAGTCCGCAAGGACTGCCCTTTGCGCTGGTCGATTATCTCGTCGCTATGAACCGACTGGCTGACGCCGAGCAGGCACTAGATGACTTGATCGCCCGCGAGCCAACCCGCGACGGCGCCAGCGTGCGGCTCGCAGCCGTGCAGTACGCGCGGGGCGATCGGCGCGATGCCGCGCACGCGACGCTTCGCGCGATGCTGGAACGGAATCCGCTCAGCGTTCCCGCTCTCCTGCTCCAGGCGCGGTTCTTTCAGGCCGAGCAGCGGCTCGACGCCGCCCTTCGCGCCGCGCAGGCGGCCGCGGCGGCGGATCCGAAGCGTGCAGAAGCTGCACTGGTCGAAGGCGAGATCCACGCAGCCTTGCGTGACGATGTCCGGGCCCTCCGCGCGTTCGAGACGGCGTCGAGGCTCAATCCGAAGGATGCGTCGCCGCATCTGGCCATCGCTCGCGTGCGAATGCGCCAGGGACAGGCGGTCGAGGCCGTGATGGCCGCCGACCGCGCTGCGGCGCTGCGGCCCGACGATCCCGCCGCGCGCCTGCTGCTCATCGAGGCGCTGGCGAATTCGAATCAGCGTGCTCGCGCGATCGAAGAGACTCAGTCCGCAATCGCGCGTTGGCCGAAGGCGGCAGGGCTGCACGTGCAGCTCGCAGGCCTCCAGGCGACGGAGGGTCGCACCGAGCAGGCGCGACGCGAGTTGTCCGCCGCTCTGGAGATCGATCCGACCTCCATCGCCGCGCTCGCCGCGGTGGCGGAGCTCGACGTGCGCGCCGGCCGCGGCCAGGCGGCGTTGGCGGCAATCGACAATCGTCTGCGTCGGCAGCCGGACGATCCGGCGCTGCTGCTGCTCGCCGCGCGTACGCACGCAGCGGTTGGCCAATATGACAAGGCGGAGACGACGCTCCGCCGGCTGGTTCACGACAATTCGTCGAACCTCGACGCGTTCTCGGCTCTCGGCCGTCTGTACCTCGCGACCGGCCGGCTCGACGAGGCGCGCGAACAGTTCGAGCGGATCGCGCGCGACGACAAGAAAGCCGGCGCGGGCACGATGGTGGGCATGATTCTGGAAGCACAGCACCGTCGCGACGAGGCGCAGCGGGCGTTCGAGCACGCGCTCGAAACCAACCCTCGCGCTGGCGTCGCCGCGAACAACCTGGCGTGGCTCTATCAGGAGCAGGGACGCCTCGACGATGCGCTCAGATGGGCGCTCGTCGCGAAGGACGAGCTGCACAATGTGCCTGAAGCGAAGGACACGCTCGGCTGGACTCACGTGCGTCGTGAAGAGTACGGAGAAGCGCTTCCACTACTGGCGGCAATAGTGGAGGCCCGCCCCGACAACCCGCTGTACCGGTATCACCTCGGGTACGCGTATTGGAAAACCGGCGCGGTTTCGCGAGCGCGAGAGGAGCTGCGGCGCGCGCTCGGATCGAAAGATTCGTTTTCTGCGCGCAAGGAGGCGGAGCAGCTGCTGAGCGAAATGGACGCCGACCCGCGCAACGCCTCGCGCTAACGACCGTCCGCGCGACCCTCTCCGATTTCGTATTATCCCAATCTCGTAATATCTCTCTATCCCTCCGCAGACCGCTCGTTCGTGTGCCGAAGTGGCACAGCTGAGTGTCAAAGTCGCACAGGCTACCGCCCGCGAAAAACTCGGCCGATAGACCGAATTGTAGTGCTGAGACTCCAGCGGACATGGCCGACAGGGCCGACTCAATGATTCCTTTAGCGTCGCTTCGAACTGGCTCGACGAGCGGGGACATTCGCGTTCTGCTCATCGGTCCGTACGATCCGCACGGGGGCGAATACACGTTTCTCGCGCCGCCGCTCGGCGTATGGCGGCTTGCCGGCGTCCTGCAGCAGCACGGTATTGCGGCTGAAGTCTTCGATCCGAATTGCTGCTCGGAATCGCCCGAATACCTGCTCTCCTCGCTCATCGAGCGCCATCGCTGGGATGTGATCGGCGTGTCGACGACGGGAATGACGCTGCGGTACGACCTCGCGCTGGCGCACCTTGCGAAGCGCCTGAGGCCGGACGCCTGCCTGATCGCAGGCGGCATGGAGGCAACCTTCGAACCGGAAACCATGCTGCGCCTCGCGCCGTTCGATCTCGTCGTATTGGGCGAAGGCGAAGAACCACTGCTCGAAATCGTGAACCGGCTCAGGGCGCGCACCGGGCTGGAGAACATCCGTGGAACGGTGTGGCGCGATGCCGACGGCAGCGTGCGGAGATCATCGGCCGCGGCGCTCGGTCGCGACGAGCTCAAGAACTCGATCTTCGCGATTCCGTACGAGCGGATGCCGTACCCGCAGTATTGGGAACGGTTGGAGGAGAGCTACGGACTCGGCGCGCTGCCACACAAGGCCGATCGGGAAGCCCGCCTCGCCGAAATCCGCTCGGTGCGATTGATTACGCTGAACTACTGCCCGATGCGGTGCACGTTCTGTTCTTCGACCAACTTCCTGAACGCCGCGCAGGGCAGCACGGCGAAGATCGCGAGGCTGGACGCCGCCGAGTGCGTGTCGATGATCGCGCGCATCGTCGCCGCGCAGCCGGGCGTGCGCACCGTCATCTTCCAGGATGACATCTTCGTCTTCCGAAACGACGATCGCATTCTGCCGCTGTGCCACGCCATCGTCGAGGCGAAGGAGTGCGGGCGCATCCCGGACGATCTTCGGTTCATCAGCACCAACCGAATCGACGCGATGTCCCCGAGTTGTCTCGCCGCGATGCGTCGGGCCGGCTTTCGCGTGCTCGGCTTCGGCGTCGAGAGCTTTTCGCTCGACATCCTCCGCGAATTCAACAAGGCGCAGATCTATCCGTTCATCGAACCCGTCCTCGAGAACGCGCTGAGCCTCGGCATCACGCCGTTTCTGGACATGATTCTCAGCTCGCCTCACTGCGAGCTGGCGGACGTCGCCGAGAACGTGCGTCAGGCGTTCAAGTGGACCGTGGCGGGATGTGAAGTCGGGTTGTATCCGTACGTCATTCCGTTTTCCGGTGCGGCCATGGCCAGTGATCCTGCGCTCCGCACGTCGACGATTTCGACGACACGTTCCGTCGCCGGCACACCAGTTCGCTGGGAGCAGGCGGTCAAGATTCTGCCGCTGGATCGGGCTGTACGCGACGCCATCCTGCGCATCGAAGCCGCTTATGAAGATTGGCTCGGCCGATTCACGGAGGTCGTGCCCCATTTGCCATCCCGTGTTCGATCACTCCTGTGGATTCTGAGCGCCGCGCCCGTGTTGGAACGACGAGGCTGCCGCGTTCCGTCGCAGGAGGCCGTCGCGCAGGCGCTCGTTCAGCGAGTGCCTGAGACCGCTGCGACCCTCGTGACGCTGATGCCGGATGAACAACACGTGTAACCGATGCGGCCGCATTTCGATCCAGGCGTTTACGTACTTGCGACGCTGACGTTCTTCATCGATCTGATTGATGTGCTGATTCGGCTGTATCTCCGGCACGAGCACACCCTCTCCGGACCGGCCGGCCTCCCCGCACCGACATCGATTCCGCTCGAAATCGGCAATTTCACTCCGTACGAGGCGCAAGTGCATCTCCGTCCGTACGCAATCGTCGTGTCCGTCCGCAACGTCGACGGCCCGAGTCTCAATCGATTCCTGGAAAACATGGCGCCGTTTCGCCACCGGCTCTGGGTGATCGACGATGCGTCGACCGACGACACATGGCAACGGCTTCAGGACTCCGGCGTTCACTGCGTGCAGGGCGTGCATAACCGGAAGAAGCCGGGCGCGGTGAAGGCGTTGGTGGCCGCTCTTCCGCCTTCAATCGAGTCCGTGATGGTGATCGATCCCGACATCCGCATTCTCAACTCGATTACCGAGTTCGAGAAAATCCTCTTCGAGTTCCAGCGGAGTGGAATGGGCGCTGCGTGTCCACGGATCTCGATTCGACACGCCGGCGCACTCTCACGATTTCAGCAGCTGGAGTACTGCCTTTCTTTCACGCTCGGCCGCAAGGCGTTGGGCGATCAGAGTACGACCTCGGGCATCGCTCTGTACAGGCGCGACGCGCTCCAACGCGCCCTCGATCGGCACAGTCTGTCGGTCTACGCCGAGGATCTCGAAAACGCCCTCTTGCTGCTGATCGAAGGAGAACAGATCTACTACGACGGGCGACTCGTGATTGAGACCGATGGCATGGCGACGGTGCAGCAGTTGTTCTCCCAGCGCGTCGGCTGGAGCTTCGGCCTAATCAAGGTGTACTCCGAACACTGGCGCGAATTGCTCAACAATACGGGCAAGGGATTCATTTTCACCTATCAGTACGTCGTGTACACAGGCGTCCTGGGACTCCTGCTTCATCCGCTGAAGCTGGCCGGTTTGTCGATCTTGATCGCGAGCGCTCTCAACGCCGCCGACAACCTGGCCGGGCTTCAGCTGATTCCCGACACGATCTTCACCAACGAGACATATATCGCGGCGATGTATCTGAAGTACACCTTTCTGATCATGGCGGTGATGCCGCTGGTCACTCCACGCGGTGACCGCCGCCACGTTCTGCCGATCCTTCCGTTCTACATCTTTTACGGCGTCGCACAGATCGTTCCCGCCACGGTGGGGTATCTGAATTGGTTCTCGCTCCGATGGTGGGGGCGCCGCGTCTACCGAGACCACTATCAGCCGGTGGGACCGTGACACCACGCATCGTCGACATGGAGTCGGCCGACTCGATGCAGGTGAGCGCTCGCGGCGCGCCAGCGCATACGTATTGGGAAACCCGCGCTCGGCGGTTTGCGAGGGGCGGCTGGGGACTGCGCGCTGTCTGCTCGTACGGAATGCCGGGGTTCTACAACGGGTACATCCATCTCGTTCAAGCGTGCGCGCTCAGGCGGTGGCTGCGCGTCGCGCCAGGTGTGAGGGTGCTGGACGTCGGGTGTGGTGTCGGCCGCTGGAGCCGTCGACTCGCGGCATCAGGAGCACGTGTCACAGGGACTGATTTGGTCCCTGCCATGGTGGCCGAGGCAAGGCGCCGCGCGCGCGCCGAGCACGTGGACGACCGCTGCGAGTTCCTGCAATGTGACGCCGCGGAGTTGTCGTTCGAGCAGCCGTTCGACGTGATTCTGTGCGTGACGGTGCTTCAGCACATCCTGGATCCGGACCGGATGCAGATGGCGCTCGATCGCATGAGCGCGCACCTGGCGCCCGGCGGTCGCATCGTGTTGCTCGAAGCCGCCCCATCGTGGAGCGACGCGCGATGTAATACATCGGTATTCACCGCTCGCGACGAGCGGACGTTCCACGAAGCGTTCGCTCGCGCCGGCCTGGGCTGCACGGCGATTCACGGTATCGACCCACTGCCGCTCAAGACGCGCTTTCTCCCGTTGTATGGACGTCTACCACGTCCGCTGGCGCTCCTCGGCCTTGCGGCAATCACCGCGGTGAGTCTCCCCTACGATCTGCTGTTCGGAGGGCGCCAACCGCAACGCTCGTGGCACAAGCTGTTCGTCCTCACTCGGACATGAGTCGCCGCTTCCTGTCACGGCGCATGGGTCCCGCGTGGATAGCGGCGATTCTGGCGGGCATTCTCGCGGCCGCGGCGCCGTGGCTCGAGCGGCTGCGACCGCTGTCGATTGGGGAACGGACCGCGTCCGAGGTGCACGTCACCAGCGGCGAGGACAGGGGCATCGGATCGCTGCGCGAAGCCATCTTCCTGGCAGACCGGGCCGACCGTCGTGTCCGCATCCTGATCCAGGTGCCGCTGATCCGGCTCGGCGATCCTCTGCCGCCCATCATCAACCCGAAAGGGGTATCGATCGAGGCCGGAGCCGGGAGCGTGAGACTGGACGCGACCGGTGTCACGGCCGGCGCCGTGCTCGACGTCTCTGCGCCGGAAACCCTCATCTCAGGCGTCGAAGTCTACGGAGCGCCGGAACAGGCCATCCTGTTGCGGAACGGCGGCGCGAGGCTGACCAACGTGAGCCTCCGAAAGTCGCAGACTGGAATTTACGTCGTGGACGGCGTCGCCGATCTGACAGTCAGCCAATCGCTGTTCGACGGCAACGCGGTCGGGATCCACGTCGATTCGCGCACGGACGGCATTCGTCTCGTGGACAACCGCTTTCAAGCGCACTCGAACGCGGCCATCTGGTCGGTCGCGCCTGACGGTCCCGATCCTGGCTCGTCGGCGCCCATCGTCATCGTGGGAAACCGTTTCGACCGCGACCGGGTGTCCGTCGTGTTGATCAATGCCGCGGCACGTCTCGAGCGCAACACATTCGTTGGAGCGCGTACGGCCGCGATGCTCCTCAACGGCGCCGCCGCCATCGTCCGGAACAATCACATACGGTCCGGTCTTGGCTTCGGCATCAGCGCGGAGTCGCTCGACCACTCCGTCATCTCCGACAACGAGATCGATCACAACTGCGCCGGCGGCATTCTCGTGCGCAACGCTCAAGACACGCTCGTGGTGTCGAACCGCCTGTACACCAACGGATACGGCATCGTGATGGTCCTCGGTGCCGTGCGCAGTCCGAATACCGTCGCCGACAACCTGATCGTGAGGCATGTCGAGGACGGCCTGTACATCATCGGAGCCTCGCCGCGAATCCAGCGAAACCGGTTGATGCAGAACCGGCGCGCGGGTCTGCGCCTGTCATCGCTCCTGGCGGTCGGAACAGCTGCGGTCAGTTCCGAACCGTTCGTCGAAGCCAATCTGCTCGAGGGGAATGGCACCGACGTCCCGGTGCTCGATTCCTTCCGGACATCGACCGGCGCAGAACCTTCCGGCGGTCCACCTGACTGTGCGTGGCGGCTGGACCCGATCGAACCGCGCCAGCAGATCGCGAGATCTCAATGACGGTCGCAGCCCGTCTCGAGCGGCCTCACGACAATCTCGTCGGGATGCTCGAGCGCAAACGCATGATCGACGGCGCATGGGTGGTGTGTCTGGGCGTCGTGCTCGGCGCCGTCACGGTGACGTGGTTCGTTCGCGCACTGGACATCAATCTGTTGCGTGTTGCGGCGTCGGTATTCGCGTATGTGCTGATCCAGCTCGCCGTCTCGACTGCGACAGAACGGCTCGAATCGAGCGCGGCCGTCACCTTCGCTCTGCGGACGATGCTCCTCGCCGGCGTCGCGTTTCTGACGGTTCTTTGGCATCTCGTCGGCGGACTCGAGAACCCGGTCTTCCTGGCGGCGTTCACGCTGCCCGTCATCATGAGCGGCTTGATGATGACCGGATCGCAGACGCTGGTGACCGCCCTCGTGTCGGTGTTGCTCGTGACGGGCATCGCCCTCGTCGAATCACCGGATCTTCGCTGGTACGCCGCCCAGCTCCACATGCTCCCGCTGGCGAAAGCGGCTGCCCTGGCCGCGTCGCACATCCCACGCGTCGACGCGGTGACGGGCTTCGAGACGAGCGCGACGTATCAATTCACGGTGCTGGTCATGTTCGCGGCCGTGCAGATGACCGTGGCATTTCTGTCACGTCCACTCGCCGTGCTTCTGGTTCGCGTGAACAGCCGGCTCGAGGTCTCGGGCAAGATGCTCACGGAGGTGCAGGGACTGTTTCACGCGGTGCTGTGCGCCGCGCCGGAGCCAGCCGCCATCGTGTATGCCGACACCGGTCAGATGATCCAGGCGAGCGACAGCTTCTTCAAGCGGATGCTCGTCAGACCGAGCGAGGTCGTCGGACGCGGACTGTTCGAGGTCGTGCGGTTCGCCGATCCCGACGGCGTCACCGCCGCCCTCGAGGCGCAGAGCGGGGAGCTGCCCTTCTGCGTCTACCGCGTGCACGACGAGACGCGCGTCGCGAACGTCTATTTTTATCGCACCGAACACCGCGGCCTCCGGTACCTCTACGTCGGCTTCCAGGAAGTCACCGAGCTCTACTACCTTCAATCCGCATTCGATGCCGTCGACGATCCGCTGATGGTCGTCGCCGGGGATGCGCGTCTGCACTACGCGAACCGGACTGCGAAGGCGATCTTCGGTGACTTGTATTTCGGAATGGAGTTGTCGTCCGTTCCGAAGCTGACGGCGCTCCTTGCCGAGTCCGATGGCGCTGGCGACGGAGAAGACGACGCGCATCATGTCGTCGATGGCCGGCCTTACGACGTTCGACGCCTCGTGGCGCGCCTGCCGGGAGAGACGGGAGCCTGCACGATCCTCTGGCTGCACTGCATCGCGAAAGAACAGGCACTGTTCGAACAGGCTGTTCGAGATCCGCTCACCGGCGCGTATAACCGGCGATACTTCCACGACGCTCTCGTGCGTCATCTCGGGAAAGGCAAGGTCGGACGCCAGCTTGCCTGTGCGTACTTCGATCTCGACGACTTCAAACCCATCAACGATCGCTTGGGGCATGCCGCGGGCGACGCGGCATTGATAGGGTTCATCACGACAACGAAGAGCCAGCTTCGAGCGGTCGACGTGCTCGCTCGCCTCGGCGGTGACGAATTCGCGGTCCTGTTCGTCAACTGCGACCTGACGGTCGCCGATTCCGCCATTACGCGGATCCGAACGCTTTTGAACACCGAAGGGTGGATGTTCGAAGGGCAGCGCAGGACCCTCAGTTTTTCTTCCGGACTCGCTGCGTGCCATCCCGAGGATGACGTCCGGTCGCTGTTGCAGCGGACGGACCGGGCGGTCTACGCGGCGAAGGCCGCGGGGAAGGGGCGCAGCGCAATCGAGTCATGAAGACTCTTGCCGCGCTTACCGTCGGCCTCATCGCGTTCCACCGTCCGGCATTCGCTCAGGACAGGGAACCCAATGCCTTGTACCTGACCGGCGAGGCCGATTCGAGTCCGACGTTCTCGGGCGGTGCCGCCGAAGCTGATTGGGTGCACGCCGTCTCGTCTCGTTCCGGCATCACACTCGGCGGCGGATCGACGGCCGTCGCCGACCTCCATTGGCATTACGGGCTGGCCGGCGGCTATCTGCGCCGCCACCGCGTTGTTTACGCTGGCCGCATCGGCCTGGGAGGCGGACGGGCGCATGAAGACGGCTTCTCGTACGCCCGATATGTCGGAACAGTGGCCGTGCCAATTGCAGGCGGCGTTCACGGAGAAGCCGAGGCGCAGTACGTGCGGGTCGCGGGCAGTGCGGCAATGGTGTTCAAGGTGGGTTCTGTATATTCCGGAATTCGCGGAGTGAGCCTGCGAGCGGCGTACTACTCGACTTCGTCGGCAATGTCGCGTGCACATTTGGTATCAGGCCAGGGCGAGTGGAACGGCGGTCGCTTTTCAGTGCTCGGCGGGGGGGCCAAGGCAGCCGGATCGGTGCGGCCGGTCGTTGTGGCGCCGACCGATCTGACGACGCACCCGTCGGCTGAACTGTTCGGCGGCGCGTCGGTAGCCGTGGGGCGCTCACGCCTGATCGGTTCAGTACAGATGGTGCCGCAGACACCGGGCAGGCTGATTCGAGTCGTCACGACGTTGAAGCTCTCGCTCGAGTCTTCCGCAGAACCGCCGCGGCAGGACGCTCGATGACTCGTCAGAATGGGAACCGGCGCACGGTGACATGGTCGACCGAGGCCGTTCAGGCACGCGAGCAGGCGCGGGAAGCGGAGCGTCGCCGGCTCGCCCGCGAGCTTCACGACGAACTTGGCCACGCGCTGTTCGGATTGAAGATGCACATTGCATGGCTTCAGCACCGCGTGTTGACGCTTCCGAGCGCCGAGTCGGCCGACATTCGCGAGCGGCTGCCCGCGATGCTCGACCTCGTCGAGCGCTCGGTGCGCACGGTCAACGAAATCGTGACCGATCTCCGGCCGCCGGCGCTGGACCAGCTCGGGTTGATCGCGGCGCTCGAATGGCAGGCCGAATCGTTCGCGCGGCGATCCGGGTTGCGATGCCGATTCCTGGGAACCGGCGACGTGGACGAACTGGACGCCGGCCGCGCGACGGCGGTGTTCCGGATGTTTCAGGAGATGCTCACCAACGTCGAGCGACACGCGCGCGCCAGCCGCGTCAACGTGGTCGTTCGGCGCCTGAACGATCGACTGAGTCTTCGCGTCCGCGACAACGGCCGCGGCGTTCATCCCGGGAAAGTCGCGGCGCCCGACTCCTTCGGGCTGCTGGGTATGCGCGAGCGCGCGTTGCTGCTCGGGGGCGACTTGACGATTCGCAGCGCGCCGCGCCGGGGCACGACAGTCGTCGCGACGATTCCGCTGGCGAACCGCCGCTTCAAATCGCGCGCGGTCAAGGATGGCAACGGCCGATGATTCGAGTCCTCGTCATCGACGACCACGGCCTCGTCCGGCAGGGCATCCGCCAGTTTCTCGCCGATACCCCCGACATCATCGTCGGCGCAGATGCATCGAATGCCGCGGACGGCCTCGCGCGCGCGCGCCGTGAACAGTGGGGCGCAGTTCTGCTCGATCTCACGCTGCCGGACAGTCACGGTCTGGACGTTTTGAAGGAGCTGCGGAGGGAACAACCGGATGTGCCGATCCTCGTCTTGAGCATGCACCCGGAAGATCAGTTTGCGCTGCGCGCCATTCGAGCGGGAGCGTCCGGCTATCTCACGAAAAACAGCGCACCGGAGGAGCTCGTGACCGCCATTCGCGCCGTCGTCTCCGGGCGGCATTACCTCAGTCCTTGGCTGGCGGAGCGCCTGGCCCGAGAGGCGACCGGGCATCCATTCAACGCCGCACACGAACAGTTATCCGATCGTGAATATCAGGTGCTGATGCGAATTGCCTCGGGGAAGACCACCAAGCAGATTGCCTCTGAGATGAATATCAGCCCGAAGACCGTGAGCACGTATCGCACGCGGCTGTCCGAGAAGATGCATCTCACAACGGACGCCGAGTTGACCGCCTACGTGTTTCGTAATCGTCTGCTCGAATAAGCACGCCGCTTCGCGCCTGTCAGGTTCAGACCTACATCCGACCGCCCTCAAAGCGCACGCCGAATCGGGATATCTGCTGAGCTCACGATCAGGATCTAACCGGCGTGCGCCTCTGCAGCTCGGGTCCTAGCATTACTGACGAGTTACGGACGACATCAGGAGCGAACATGAAAACAATTTCCATGGATGTGTTGACCGCGGCGATCTCGTCCGACCCGGCGACACGCGAGCACATGAACCGCGTCCGCGGCTACGCCGTCAGCCTCGCCCTCGTGCTCGGCGTGCGAAACCACTCGCTGCTCGAGGCGATCGACGAGGCCGCGTTGCTCCACGACATCGGAAAGGTCGCGATTCCCTCCCACATCCTCAACAAACCGGATCGGCTCACAACGGCTGAATTCGAGGAAATGAAACGGCACGTCGACGTCGGCGCCGACATGCTGGCGCAATTTTCGCTGCACGCGGCGGTCGCTCCCATCGTGCGGGCCCACCACGAGAACTGGGACGGCACCGGATACCTCAGAGGGTTGCAACGACGCACGATCCCGCTCGGGGCGCGCATCGTTTCGGTGGTCGATTGCTTCGATGCGCTGACGTCCGACCGTCCGTATCGTGCGCGTATTCCTCGTGAGGAAGCGCTGCAAATCGTCCGGAGCCGCCAGGGAACGATGTACGACCCGGCGGTCGTCGATGCGTTCGTGCGCGTCTATGACATGGAGACCGAATCATGAATACAACGGCGATTCAGGCCGGGCCCCGGGCGCTCGTCAGCGCGATCGCCGATTTCGGCGCGCTCGCGAACCGCGACACCGACGTCCGCGTGCTTCTCGATCGCGCCGTGCAGGTCGTGGCGGCGAACCTTTGTATCGACTGCTGCCACATCTATCGGGCGTCGCTTGCCATGCACGAGCTCGAGCTCGCCGACGGCGTTGGTCGAGGCTCCGCATCCATCCGGTGCGACGCGCGGCGCATCGCCCGCGAGACGCTCGACAGGCTCGAAGCCGGCATCACCGAACCGCTCCGGACCGACACGGCGTTGTCGCTCGTCATCGATGGCGATTCGTCCCCGTTCGGGATCCTCGTCGCCTGCGGCACGACGCGGCGCACGTTCACGCGCCCGGACGAGGAGTTCGTGCGATCGGTCGTCGGCGTGCTCACCGACGCGATTCGCCGAGCTCACTCCGTGCGCGACAAGGCTCGCTTCCAGGCCGTCGTGACGTCGACCGGCGACGCCATCATCGAGGTGACGAAAGAGGGGCGCATTTTCAACTGGAACGCGGCTGCCGAAGCGCTGTTCGAGCGGCCGGGCCACGACGCCATCGGCACGTCGGCGGCTGCGCTGTTTCCCGAAAGCGATGCCGACGCGTTCTTTCCGATGCTCGCGCTGGTCTCCCGCGGAACCACGCTCGGTCCGATGGAACTGGATCTTCGGAAGACCGGTGGGAACACGGTCGAAGCGCTGCTCCGCCTCTCCCCGATCGTTCTCTCCGATGGCCGGATCACCGCCGTCTCTATGAGCGTGCGGGACTTGCGTGAGAAACGACTCGCGGATCGGGCTCTGAGGATGCATGGCGACATTCTCGAGAACATGCCCGCGGCGGTGATCGTCTGGCGACTGGACGATCTCGAGGATCCTTCGTCGCTGCGCCTGGTCACGGCGAATCGTCAGGCCGACGCCGTGGTCGGCGTCTCGCTCGGAGAAAGGATCGGCGAGCGATTCGCCGATGTTCCGCTCGAATTGAGCGGTCCCGACGATCCGATCGCGTACGCCACGGTCGTGCGGACATCGGAGCCGATCGATTTCGGGGAGCGTTCGACGGGCGCCGGTCGCGGCGGAGTGCGATGGCACCAGGTGCGCGCATTCCCGCTTCCCGATCGGTCGGTCGGCATCGTCTTCCACGATGTGACCGATCAGCGCGAGCTCGCCACTCAACTGCAGCACGCGCAGCGGCTGGAAGTCATCGGGCGGCTCGCCGGCGGAGTCGCCCACGATTTCAACAACCTGCTGACGATCATCAACGGGTACAGCGAGATGCTTCGGCCGAAGATTGACGGCGACGCCTCGGCGATCGAGGACCTCGACGAGATCGAACGCGCGTCGCATTCGGCCCACCAGCTGACACGGCAGCTCCTCGCGTTCGGCCGTCGCCAGGTGCTCCGGCCGGAACCGATCGATCTGCGCAGCTTCCTCGGCTCGTCGCGTCGCATGTTGAACCGTCTGATCGGAGAAGACATCGAACTGTGTGTCGTCGGACATGATCCCGTCATCGTCTGTGCGGATGCCGGCCAACTCGAGCAGGTCCTCCTGAACCTGGCCGTAAACGCCCGCGATGCGATGCCCGCCGGCGGGAAACTCTTCGTCGAGTCGAATCTCGTCGAGATCGGAACGGACCCGGTCGTGCCGGCCGGGAAGTACGGAATGCTGACCGTGAGCGATACAGGTCTCGGTATGGACGCCTCGACGCTTGCCCGCGCATTCGAGCCGTTCTTCACCACGAAGGAAGTGGGCAGAGGGACCGGACTTGGCCTGTCGACGGTTCACGGGATCGTCAAGCAGAGCGGCGGCCACATTACCGTGAAGAGCGAGCCGGGAGAAGGATCGACGTTCACGATTTATCTGCCTGCCATTGACGAGACGGTGATCGAACCCGAACCTGTCACATCGCCCGTTCGGATCTGCTCGATGGCCTCGCACACGGTCTTGCTGGTCGAAGACGACGAGACGGTGCGGTTCCTCGTGCAGAAAGTGCTGAATCGCGCCGGCCTGACCGTTCTGGAGGCACGCGATCCTGACCAGGCGATGCGGCTCGCGGATCGATTCACCGGCTCCATCGATCTGCTCATCACCGACGTGGTGATGCCGCGTCAGAGCGGATCGGAGCTGGCCGCGCGTCTGGCGATGCGCTTTCCGGCGATCAAAGTGATCTATATGTCCGGTTACATGCGGGAGGCCTGCTCCGGTCACTGCAAGCTGCCGCCAAACGCGATGTTCGTCCAGAAGCCATTCGTGCCGGCCGACCTGATCGACGGTGTGCAGCGTGTGCTCCAGGCCGGAACGAGTCGGACGAACCGGACCGATCAGCAACCGATGTGATCGGTTCCCTCTAGACGAACATGCCGAGCGGTTCGAAGCGGCCTTTCAGGATCGCCTCGGTCTGATCGCACCCGAGCCACTCGCGGATCGCGGTCGCGTAGACGCGTCTGAAATCGGTCGTCATCTTCAGGTTGCCGTCGTCGAGATCGGTGAGGCTCGGCGGCGTTCCGTAGAAGCCGCCCTTGACGCCTTTGCCGATCACGAACATCGGCGTCGCCGTGCCGTGATCCGTTCCAAGGCTTCCGTTCTCTTCGACGCGACGTCCGAACTCCGTGAAGATCATCACGGCGACTTCGTCCGCGTGCCCGATGCGTCTGAGGTCCTCGATGAAGCCGCGGACGGCGTCGGCCGTATACATCAGCAGGCGGCTGTGCAGATCCGCCTGCTGCACGTGCGTATCGAACGAGTTGCCCTGATACGTCACGTAGTACAGCCGCGTCGCCATCCCCGCGGCGATGAGCGCCGCGACGCGCCGGAGGTTGCCGCCGAGGCCGCCGCCCTGGCCGTAGTCCACCGACGTCTGATAGGCGGCTGTCGTCTGCCGAACGAAGTCGGAGCTGTCGGTGGCGTTCTCGGCCGTCGACTTCAGAAATTCCAGCGTCGCGTTCGACGTCGTCACCGGGTGGCTCAGCCCCGCGAGCACTCGCTTCTCTTCGTCATTACCCTCACGACGGAAGCGCGCCGGATCGTCGAAGACGAGCGGTGAATGCCGCCCGCTTCGTACCGCGAGCGACTGCGACGTTCCCACGTCGACGATGACGTTGCGCGTGGACGGTGTGTAGCGCGCGTCGGCGAGCCGTCCGATCCATCCCAGCGTCTCGCCGCCGTTGGGCACGCCCGTATGCCAGAAGCCCATCGACGAAAAATGCGACAGGCTCGGATGATCGTAGCCGCAGCCGTGAACGACGGCGAGCGTGCCGTCTTTGTACAGTCGCTCGAACCCGACCATCGACGGGTGGAAGCCGAATCCGCCGGAAGCTTTGATCACGTCGCGCTCGGCGATGCCAAGCTTCGGCCTCGCGCGATAGTACGCCGGATCCGAATACGGCACGACCGTGTTCAGGCCGTCGTTGCCGCCGGACAGCTCGATGACGACGAGAATCCGCTCGGGGTGTTTCTCGACGCTGGTGCCTTGGAGCGCCTCGGCGGCAAGGGCCGCCGACGTGCGGCTCAGCACGAGCGGCAATCCGGCGCCGATGCCGATGCCGTACAACCCGCGCGCGAGAAAATCGCGGCGCGAACACGAACAGCCCGAGTGTCTGCGCGACATCACGACCTCTTTCAGCTATCAGCTATCAGCTATCAGCTTTCAGCTTTCTGCTTTCTGCTTTCTGGTTTCTGCTTTCGCTTCATCGGTGTTGGCCGAGAGCTGATAGCTGATAGCTGATAGCTGATAGCTGGATCATCCCATTTGATACTCAGGAGCGCTCAACACGAGATAGAGCAGCTCTCTCAGCGACTCTTCGAGCTTCCCGCCCGGCTGAATCGTGGACGAGCCGAGTTTGCCGCGGAGGAACTCGACGAGCAGACCGCGCTCCCTGTCGCCGAGAGTCACCGACAGGAAGCGACGGACGAAATGATCGACGACCTTGTCGACGGTATCGGCGCCGGCCGCGCGGACCATCGCCGTCAGATCGATCTTCGCCGGGCTGCGCGGAATGAGCTTGGTCCGCTCGAAGGCGAGCAGGTTCCCTTTGTATCCGCCGTAGCGCGTGTTGTAGTCCTCGTCGCGGTCGACCATCATGTTCGACTCGGCCATCGTCTTCGGGTCCACGTCTTCCCTCGTCGCTTCGGTCATCGACAGCCCCTCGACGAACCGCTGTCCCACGCGCGCGTCAGTGGCGGACATCGCCCGATCGGGCGGGCGGAATCCTTTGACGTCGGGGAACAGCACACTACGAAACAGGTTGCCGCGGTTCAGCAGCGTCGACGGCGTGATCCAGGTGCGGCCGCCGGCCCAGCCGGCGACGTTCGGCGGATCGAACAGCGACTGGCCGAGGCCGCTCGTCATACGCCCGAAATCGGGAATCGTCGGCACCTGGCCCAGCGACATCTTCCTGTACGTGGACACGACCAGGTGGACCGGACTCTTGATCTGCGTCGCGAACGCCGACGGACTGTAGAAGTCTTTCGACAGGAAGATGCGCTTCAGCAGCGGCTTCATCTGGTAGCCGCTGTCGCGATACGTGCGGCCAAGGTCCGCCTTCACCGGGCCGGCGATCTCATCGCGCACGAAGAATCGATAGACCTTTGCCGCCACGAACTCCGCGGTGACCGGCTGCGCGAGGATGGCGTCGATGATGTCCTCGCCGTCGAAGGTTCCGGTCCGGCCGAGAAAGGTCTTCTGGCCGAAGTCGTGCTGATCGGCGTCGAACCTGAACGCGAGCACGTCGTTGGTCCAGCCGGTGAACGCGCGCGCGGCCTCGCGAACGTCGCGCTCCGTGTAGTTGCCGACGCCCATCGTGAACAGCTCGAGGAGCTCGCGGCCGAAGTTCTCGTTCGGGTGCTTCTTGACGTTCTCGCCGTTGTCGAGATACACGAGCATCGCCGGATCTTTCAGGATGCCGACGAGCAGATCGCGGAACGCTCCCGACGCGCGCGCGCGCAGCATCTCGTTCTGCCGGATCATCATCCGGTAGTCGCGCACTTTGTTCTCGCCCGTCGCGAAGTGGCCGTGCCAGAAGAGCGTGAGCTTTTCCTCGAGCGGCCGCCGGGTGGAGAACATGCGATTCGCCCACCAGAGCCCGAGCCGCTGGGTTTCGATCGCGTTCGCGTACAGACCGTAGAAGAATTTGTCGACCACCGGCTGCAGCCGGCGTTGCGCGCCTTCCGGCAGGACCTTCTCGCCGAGGCCCACGCCGCGCTCGCGCGCGATTCGCACGGCCTCGGCCCGGCTCGGCGGGAACGGATCCATGCCGGGATCCCAGATGACCGATTCGTCGAACGGCTTCAGGTCGTTCGCGATCGACTCGTAGTCGACGAGCTCGTCGACGGCCTGCCGCGGCGTGAGCGCGGCCAGGCGCGCCACTTCGTCGGGCGCCGCGCCGAAACCGGCGCGCTCGATGAGATGCGCGGCGCGTTCGTAGCTCCAGTCGCTCGCGGCGATCGGCGACAGGTCGCCCGTCCAGTCCACGGGCCCGGCAGCCATGGCGTTGTCGGAGGGGACCGTTCGCGCCGTCGCGCACAGCGCGACGACGAGCAAGGCAGTCATCGCCGGACGGCTCATCGCGTCCTCCCGGACCGGTTCACGCGGCTACGAAGAAATCCGCTGGGTGCGCGCCGCGAATTATACGAGACGTGGGCTGACGCCTACACCTGTTGGGCGGAGGCCGCTTCCAGCCAGCGCTCGGCATCCTCGCGATTTCGAAACACGCTCGCCTTGTACCTCGACCCTTCGGCGATCGCTGCATACATTCGGGCGATGCCAACGCGCGTCTGGCTGGCCGCGACGAACCCGACCGGCCCTCGGGGGCCGTGCGCAGCCACGATCGCCGCGATGTGGACGACGATCGCGACGACATCGTCGGGCGACGGGATCCAGGTGACGAGCCGCGCATCGTGCAGCGAGCCGTAGGACCACGCCCCGTCACGAACCTGGCCGTCCAGCAGCGCGATCACGTCGGACAAGCCGACCGGATCGCGACCGACGATGGTGACGCGTTTGCGATCGTGTTCGATGTCGACGAAGTACGGCATGCACTCAGTCGCCGGTCAAACTGTCCGTTCGCGAAGGTGCGTACGTCAAGCACGTTATGCCTCCGGCAGCCGGCCGACGCCGGCGAGGCGCCATTGGCCGTCGCCGTAGCGAAAGAAGACATCGATCGGCTTCTCCCACGATGGCAGCAGTGCACCGACGCCGCTCAATTGCACCTTCACGAATGCGCCGGCGCGGCGAGGCAGCCCGACCGGCGCCTCGATCCGGCTGGTCCTTCCAGACGTTTCGCCGATACGGTCGCTGGTCGCGGTCGCGTTGTCGAACCGGAACCACACGGCGCGGTAACCGCCCGGCGCCTTCGCGAAATCCGCATCGACGGCTGCGTTCCGGAACGTGAGCACTCCGTCGTCGTCGAGCGCCGGATCCACGATCGGATTGATGGCCGTCAGGTAGGCGCGTCCGATCGCGTCGCGGCGTTCGGCGAGCGCCCGCGCCAGGAACGCTTCGGATTTCGGATCGCGGAAGTCGCCGGCGCGGATTGCGGCGCGCAGCAGGTCGGTCTTCAGCGTCATGAGCTTCCGCGCCGCCCAGAACTTGTCGTCGGCGCGCGCGTGGAGGAACGCCTGGTTCGGCACGCGCGGCTTCCAGAGATCCGGATTGAAATTCGTGTTGTCGTCGGGCAGCCTCCCGATGGACGGCGCTTCGTAGAACTTCGTCGTATGCCATTTCGGAAACGAGAATCCGAACGACATCATCTGCCTGACCATGTCTCCCGGCTCGATCAGGTACTCGGACCCCTCCCAGAAGTCTGCCGGCGCGACGCCGGCGCTGCCGAGCGCCGATCCGAAGTCGAGGAGATGGTGGCGGACGAACGACCGGCCGTTCTCGGTGATCAGCGTGTCGAGCGAATTGATCGCCTTCGCGTCCGTGTGATTGAGCCAGGCGGCGAATACACCGTACGCACGCAGCTCGCGCCGGTGCTGGTGCGGGACGACGTCGTTGGGATCGTCCGGCCGCGTGTCGAAGAAGCGCATTCTTCCGATCGGCTTGCCCGGAAGCGCCTTGCTGGCCACGATGCGGTAGGCGCCGTCGGGTTCGCGATCGGCGCGCTCGAGCAGCGTGTCGAGGTCGTCGATCCGCATCGGGCGACGCGTTCCTCCCGGCGGCGTGAACTTCGCGCCGTCGGCGATGACGAGCTGATCGCGCCGCATGTAGGCGATGTGGTTCTCGGGCACGTGATAACCGAGCGCCCACATCAACTTCGTCACCGCCACCTCGGTGCCCGTCGCCATTCCCCGATACCCGGGCGGATCGAACTTCAGGAACCACAGCTGCCCCTTCGTGTCCTTGATCGTGAAGCCCGGCGTGACGCCGTCGCTCTTGGACGAGGTGACCGTCCACGTGCCGGGCTCGGGCCCGGGCGTCGTGTCGGGTCCGATGAACACGTCCTCGGGAGTCAGCGGTCGACGGCCCGCGCGGTTCGTGAACCAGCTCGAATCCGGAACCTCGCCGAGCGTGTTCACGTTCTGCGCGCGCGCATCGCCCGCCGCGCTTCGCGCGAGCAGGTTCGTCGTCAGATCGACGATCAGGTCGACTTCCAGCGGCTTCATGCCCGACGCGTCCTCGGTGTCGCGCTCCTGCCAAATCGGGTCGTCCTCGTAGAAACGCGGCGACGCGGCTGAAGCGCCCATCGTCAGCGCGGCTGCAACGCCGAGCGCGCCGGCGACGATGACGGCGAGTCGTGATCGTTTCGTGGTGTTCATAACAATCCTTTTGATGGCGGCGTTCATGAGAGCACGTCGTTCGTCAGAAGCTCGGGCTGAAGGAGAACGAGAGGCCCATGCCTTCGCGCGTGCGGGCGAGCTCGATCCGCGTGACGGTTCTGTTCAGCGTGTGCAGCGTGAGGCCGATCCCGTACGACTTCTTCAGGTCGTGCAGATCGAGGTCGCTGAACCTGGCGGCGACCTTGCCGGCGTCGGCGAACAGCGCCATGTCGACGAACGGTCCTGCGGTCCAGCGGTACTCACCCGTGAACAGCAGCCGGTTGCGATCGCGGAAGCGCCACGTCGAATATCCGCGAAGCGTGTGGCTGCCTCCGAGATCCGGCATCAGGAAATACGGCACGTCGTTTCCGTTCGACGTCTCAGTCGAAGACGTGGCGGCGCGAAGCGCGATCACCCAGTTCTCGCGCAGGAGCGGGATGAACTGATCGACCTCTGCGTCGACGCGACGGAAGCTGTCGCGGCCTCCGCTCTTCGTGTCGTGATGGTCGGACCAGTCGAGGCGATAGAATCCGCCGCGCCTGGTATAGGAAGGCGAAGTACGCCAGTCGAGCTCGGCGAAGAGGCGGCTCCGCCGGTACGTCGGGTTCGCGTCGGTCGCGTCGACGGCGAGCATGTCGACGCCGCCGCCGACCGCGACGAACGGCGCCGCCTGGACGCGGACGGAGGCGCCGGCGGTCGCAGTGCGGTACGCGAAGTCGCCCCGGTGTCCGCTCGAATCGTTGCCGATGCCGTAGAACGGCACGTTCGGCGCGTCGAGCCAGTGACCGTACATCTGGATCGTGACGCGTTGGTTCGCGAACGCGGGCAGCGTGAACGACGCGTCTGCGACTTTGTAGTTCCTGATCGACCAGGCGGCGTGCGCGTCGAACCTGCCGGAGTCGGCAAAGCGCGCGCGATAGCCGGGACCAATGGCCAGCCCGCCGCCATCGAACGCGCTGCCAATGAATGCGTAGATCGGGCGCTCGGCGAGGAATGCGTTCTCGACCATCAGAATCCGCCGTTCGCTCGCGGTCGGCTCGTATGGATGGAGATGCGTCGCCTTTTCGGCGCGCTCGGCAGCGAGCTGCGCTTCGCGCGTGCCCTGCGCCGTTGCGGGCGCCGCGAGCGCGAGCACGGTGACCGCTGCGGCGGCTGCGGCCGCCCGGCGCATCTCTACGCGCGGCAACGCGAGACGCCGACAGGCGATCCGCGCGGCAATGGTCAGCCAGGCCAGCGTCAGCGCGACGTTGACGCCCGCGAACTGCGCAACGCTCAAATGCAGGATGGTGGTGCCGGAGTAGACCGCGGCCGCCGAGAGCACGTCGCCTCCGCGGACGAAGAACGTGTCGATGGCCTGCTTCGCCTTGTACTTCTCGTCTCGCGTGGTCGGCAGCCACAGCAGTTGGCGCGCGGTGTTCATGATCGAGTAATCCGTCGCGTTCTCGGCGGTCTTGATCCAGCGGACGAGCGAAAATCCGGCGCCGGCCGCGATGATCGAGTAGCCGCCGAGCGCGATGAGCGGCAGCGCGAGCAGCACGCCCGCGAGCCCTCTGTGCTTGACGAGGCGCGAGGCCACGAACGCCTGGAGCAGGAACGCCGTCACGTTGACCCAGAACTGATAGTCGCCGACGTACGCGCCGATGAAGGCCTGCCGGTTGAATGCCGGATCGAGCAGTGCCAGCTGTTTGACGTGATCGGTCAGCAGCCGTGAAATCAAGTACTCGCCGGTAGTGTTCACGACGTTGAGCAGAACGATCAGCGCGGCGATCATTCGCAGATAGCTGCTGCTCAACACGAGCCGGAAGCCGCCGGACGAAGACATGGACGGTTGCGGCGCGGAGCTGTGACGTGAATCACGTGCGTTGATCCACACATACAGCAGCACGCTCGCCGCCAGCAGCAGCGCCGAAAGCTGCAGGATGCTCTGCGGAGTGAAGCCCAGACGAAACAGGCGCGCCGATATGAACGACCCGAGCGGCGCGCCCGCCGTCATGCCGATCGCGATGATCGGGAACAGCCGACCGCCCGCTTCCTTGCTGTAGATGTCGTTGGCGAACGACCAGAACTGCGCGACGAGCGACATGTTGAAGATGCCGACCCAGATGAAGAACGCGACGCCGACGTACGGCACGCGTGCGGCGACCGCCGCCGCGAACAGCTCGATGCACACGACGAAGAACGTCGTGACGCCGACGAGCAGCCTGACGCGATCGACTCGCGACGCGAACCAGCCGTACATCGGCACGAATCCCATCAGCAGCAGCGCTTGTCCGGCTGCCGTATACGAGCGGACCTCGGCGCCGCCGCCGAGCAGGATCAGCGGCTCGCGCACGGTCTTGATGACGGAGTAGCAGACGAGCAGCACGAAGATGTTGATCAGCATCAACACCGCCGTCGCGCCTTCGCCGGCACGGACGGCCGTGAAGAGCGACAGCGCACGATCCAGCGGCGACTTCTCGGAGCGGGTCGGGGTGATGCGAAGTCCGGGCATTCTGGTCTCTCCTCGGACCGGTAACGCGCCAAGCGCGGCGAAACCCCGCAATCGGCACGCCTCGCTCGGCTGAAAGCCTCGCGCTACTGGGTGAGCGATGTGACGTTGGTAGCGCGAGCCTTTCAGGCGAGCGCGGCGACCCGCGTAGCGCGCGCCTTTCAGGCGAGCGTGGCGACCCGCCGCGTAGCGCGAGCCTTTCAGGCGAGCGTGGCGACCCGCCGCGTAGCGCGAGCCTTTCAGGCGAGCGTGGCGACCCGCGTAGCGCGAGCCTTTCAGGCGAGCGTGGCGACCCGCCGCGTAGCGCGAGCCTTTCAGGCGAGCGTGGCGACCCGCGTAGCGCGAGCCTTTCAGGCGAGCGTGGCGACAGCGGCTGCTTCTGTGACGGTGAGCGGCGCGGTGAGCTCGACCAGGTGCCGTTCCCACCACGTTCTGGCCGATTCGTTGTCCCAGCGCTCGCGGGGACGGCATCGGCCCAGCCAGTCGAGCACGGCTGCCGCGTCCTGCGGACGCCGGCGCGGATCCTTCTCGAGACACGCCAGCACGAGCGCCTCGAGCTCGGAGGGAATCGGCATCTCGGTCCGCTGTGACGGCGGGACCGGGGACGCCTGCAGGTGCAGGAGGAACATGTCGGCCGGGTTGTCGGCTTCGAACACCGGCTGTCCCGTCAGCACGTAATAGGCGACGCAGCCGATCGCGTACACGTCCGCGCGCTGATCGACTTCGCCGCCGAGCACGATTTCGGGCGCCATGAACGCGGGCGTTCCCGTCGTGCGGCCCGCCTCCGTCGATCGCGGCCCGAGCGACCGACCGCCGTCGCACGTCACCAGGCCGAAGTCGAGGACCTTGACGAAGTCGTAATCGAGGCCCATCCGGCAGATATAGATGTTCGACGGCGTCACGTCGCGGTGGACGAGCCCGCGAGCATGCGCCTCGCCGAGCGAATGACACACCTGCCGCAGCAGGAACAGCGCGCGCCCCGCTGAGACCGGTCCGAACTCCCGCACCAGCGACTGCAGGTCGCGGCCGGCGAGCAGCTCCATCACGTAATAGAACGTCTGGTCGGTCGTCACGCCGAAGTCGAATACCTGGATCGTGTGCGGCGAGCTCAGAGACGCCGTCGTCTGCGCCTCTTGCTCGAAGCGGCGGAGCATGGTCCGGGCCTCGGCCTCCGTGCCCGCGCCGAGCAGTTCGGGGCGTACGAGCTTGATCGCCGCGCCGCGTGCGAGCAACCGATGCCGCGCGCGCCAGACTTCGCCCATGCCGCCGCGCCCGAGCAGCTCCACGAGCTCGTAGCTGCCCATCTCCTGCGCGCGGCGCAGCCGGCGTCCGATCCGGTGCAGGACGTGCGACGGCAGCGTTGCGACGACGGCGCACGCAAAATTGGGCATGTAGAAGACGAGCGTGGTCGCCAGCGACGCTGACGGCGCGCCGCTCAAATGCACGATCGACGACGCGAGCGGATCCATCGACGCCGCGGCCAGCGACGCGGCCAGCATCCTGCGCGGTGTCGCAGGCAGAATCATGGCGGCCACGAGAATCACGACCGTGTTCCACGACAAGCCGCGGCCGCTGCTGACCGCTGCAAGGCCTGTCAAGGTGTTGAGCAGCGCCACCGCGGCCGCGTTCAGCACCACATACAGCAGCCCGGCGTCTGTTTTCCGCGCGTACGCGTCCGGCGCGTACCGCGCGTAGACGAACATGATCAGCGAGACGGCGATCGCGACGGTCTCGACGACCAGGACGGGCCGCGGAATGGAAACGGCGATCGTGATCGGCCGGACGATCGCATCCATCGCCAGCCCGTAGGTCCACAAGCCCGCTCCGACGGCCGCGCACACCGCGAGCCGACGGATATGTTCGGAAACGAGCGCGTCTGGAAGCCGCTGCGACTCCCCCGAATCGGAAGTGTCCGGCGGCGGTGTGTCGAGGCGCGGTGCGAGGAGCTTCGGCGTGGCCATATCAAGACGCCGCTGAACCTGCGGACACCACCGAGGCGCGCAGCCGCAGTTCCTCGAGGTTCAGCATGATGGAATGGTTGGACCGCAGGAGCTCCGCCATGACCTCGTCACGCGTACGGGCGGAACGCTTCACGGATCGGCGCTCGATGAATGGCCACAGCCGCCTTCGGATGGCCGGCGGCAGGACGCCTTCGAGGTATTCGAGCGCGGTGCCCTGCAGGTACTCGTCGTCGGTGTGAAGGCTCCGAAACGCGATCTGCAGCGGCTCGCGCGGGAGCACGAGCGACAGCAGGGTGAAGACGTGCGCGAGGCTCTCGCCCGCCCGGGTCCGAACGAACTCGTCGAGCGCCGAATGGCTGTCGCCCGCGTCGACCACGTCCAGCAGGCGACGGCTTTCCCACACGCCTCGCCCCACGGCGACCTCGCGGAGTACGACGGCGAAGATCTGGTCGCGGTCGATCTCAACGCGGGGATTGCTGTCCACGATCGCCGCCAGCGATCGCGCCGATTGGTATCTGACATCGAAACGCAGATCGTCGAGCCCGAACATGAGACCGCTCGCGGCGCGCTGAGAGACGCACACCGAGAACACGCGTGCAAGCCGCCGCCTGACGGCAAAGTCCTGATTGGGATCGAGCAAGGCGTCGACGAGCTGACCGACGCGCTCTTCTGCGACCTTGCGGAGCGCAAACATCGCGTGATCGGCCACCTGATCCCACGCGAGCAACGTAATCGCGTGCGGCACGAGGCCCGGCGTCAGCCCCTCATCTCTCGAGAGGACTTCGACGACGCGGGCTCGATTGCGGGAGCGAAGGCTCAGCACGTCGCGCACTTCGGGCTCGAGCGAGACTGAATCGATCGCGGTGTGCCGAGCGTTCATCGCCTCTCTGGCTCCCGGGTCGATCCGATCGCGTCTGATCAATCCGAGCAGTCGAGTGCCGGTGACCAGCGCCGCGTCCGACGGATCGATGCGGCTCGCGCGCTTCGAGAGATCGACGAGGCTGCTTGCCAGCGTACCGAGATAGCCTCGATTCAGCCGGCTCGCCGCGAGCACGGCGCCTGCCGAGCACAGCATCGCCAGCGAGAGAATGCCGGACGATTGCGACATTGGAGCGAGCAAGACGACCAATCGGACCAGTCCGCCGCCGACACCGTCGCCCAGACGGTCGAATCCGACGTCGATCAGCGTTTTGGCGGCGCGCTTCTCGTCAGCTGGAATCGGCGAGTAGAACAGTTCGTACCCGGCGCGAAAGAAGGAGCTGCGGAACACCGACTCGCCGCCTCGCGCGACGAGCACGCTGCCGAAGCCAGGCGCGACGAGACCGGCCAGGCTCCCGGCGAACAAGGCTCCGGACGGCGTCGCCGCCGACACGCCGAGCCCGAATCGCTCGAGGACGACGCGCGACGCCGACGTCTGAAGCGCGAACGCCAGCAGGCTCGTCGCGGCGTAATACAGCGCGAAAAAGCGCAGCAGGTTGTCGCCGCGCCCGAAAGTCTCGATCGACTGTGCCTTGAACAGATAGTCGACGAGCGCCGCGCCGGTCGTGCCGAGCAGCACCAGCGCCGCGAGATTGCGCAGATAAGGCGCGTCACTCAACACGCGCAGCGCGGAGCGCGATGGCGCCGCGCTCGCTCGCTCGTCGGTCGATCCCATCCCTCCGGCGACCGCGGAGACGGCGGTCTGTCGCACGACCCACGCGCTCGCGAACTGCAGCAGGGCGAGCAGCGGAAGCATGAGCGGAGCGCCGAACGTGGCCGCAACGCGCTCGGTCGCCAGCGCGCTGATGAGTCCGCCCAGCGTGCCGGCCGCCGCGATGTGGCCGTAGCGCTTTTTCGCCGTTCGCGGGTCGAAACGCTCGCTCGCGATCAGCCAGAACCCGGACGCAAGCACCGGGCCCGCGCCGGAGATGTGAAGGTAGATGATGACCGCGGTCGTCGACGGCGCATGCGACCGGACGATCCATTCGATCAGAAACAGCGCGCCGCTGACCGCGAAGGATGCGGGCACCAGGGCGGCCGGCGCGATCCGACGGCCGGTTCTCGCGTTGGCAATGACGATCAGGATCGAACACAGCGAGGTCGCCATCAGCATCGCCGGCAACGCCGACAGGTCCAGCGACGTGAGGAACAGCGCGTCCCGCACCGCCTTTCCGCTGACGAACTGCGCTGTGACCGCCGCGGCGCCAATCATCGCCGGTACCACCGACGGCGATGTGCCTTTCGTGTCCATGCGGTTCTCCCACTCTCCAGCGGGTAACGCGACGTACAGTCCGAAACCCCGCAACTCCGGTTAAACTCGTTGAAACTAGACAGGAACGCGTCACCCGGCCGAGGACCCCGCAGGAGTGAGATGCCGACCAAACGGCCGGAGGCTGCCGAGCTCTTCCCCGTGATCTACGGCGAGTTGCGCCGCGTGGCGGGCCGATATCTGTCCCGGGAGCGGCGCAACCACACGCTGCAGCCGACGGCGCTGGTGCATGAGGCGTGGTTGAAGCTGCAAAACGAACGCAGCGTGCAGCTGCACGGCCGCACTCACGGCCTGGCGCTCGCGGCGCAGGCCATGCGGCGGCTGCTCGTCGATCACGGCCGGCATCAGAAACGCGACAAACGCGGCGGCGGCGTTCAGCCAGTTGCGTTCGATGACCTCCTGAAAGCGGCGGCCACGGCGGCCGTGCCGGTCGAGGATCTGCTCACGCTCGAGGCGGCGCTCACGCGTCTGGAAGCCGAGGATCCGCGCGCGGCGCAGGTGGTCGTGCTGCGGTTCTTTTCAGGCATGTCGAGTCCCGAGGTCGCCGAGTATCTGCAGGTGTCGTTGCGGACCGTCGAGAGCGAGTGGACGTACGCCCGCGCGTGGCTCAAGCGCGAGCTGTCGGGAGAGAAGACGTGACAGGGCGGTGGGGCTGTCTTCTAGCGGAGCAGCGCATACTCGCGGCGCGCTTCCCGCAGCGGTCGAAGATCTGAATCCGCATCGCGCCACAGGGCTAGGAAGCTTTCATAGGCCTTGCGTGCCTTCGCCGTTTCTCCAGCCAGCGCCGCCGCGCGACCGAGGCCGAGATGCGCCAACGGATACAGCGGCGAGTCCGGAGCCTCGCCGCGATGATTCACGATGGTCTCGAACTGTGCGACAGCCTCCCTGGCATCCTTTAGCGTCAGGTATGCCTGGCCTCTGAGATACGCTGGCCAGAATTCCGCGCCTCGAGCATGGTCGTAAGGCCTGACCGGCTCGAGTACCGCGAGTGCCCGCGCCGGCTCGCCCGCTTGAATGGCTGATGCAGCCACCGACAGTGGGATCTGGATCCGACTGGTAAGCGTCGCGCTTGGAAACCGATCGACCAGCTCGTTCGACAGCCTGGACGCCTCGGTGTCGGCGCCGCACATCGCCAGGACGCGAGCGCTTCGTTCCAGCGTCACGTTATCGCGGCTCAGCGCAATCGCGCCGGCGGTCTCGCGGCGGGCCTCGGCGCACTGGCCCATGAACGCGTGCGTCTCGGCGTCGGTGGTCGACCATTCAGCCGCGGTTTCCGCAAGATCGGACTGCGTGGCCGTCAGGATCGCGAGGCGAAGGTGCTCGTGCGCGGCTCGGACGCGTCCGGCGAACGCAGAGACGCGCGCGTCCCAGCCGGACGTCGAAATTGCATCCGGCAGACGCCGGGCGGCGTCCAGCTCGCGTGCCATCGCCGCCGAATCCCCTTCGACGAATGCGACGAGATACGCTAACCGCCGAAGGCTGACGAGGTCGGGCCGATGCGCACTCGCCTGCCGAACGACGTCCTTCGCCTCGTCGAGCCGATTGAGCGCCACGAACGCCGACGCGAGATTTTCCAGCGGCGCGACGAAGGTTGGATCCAGACGCGCGGCTGTTCGAAACGGGTCGATGGCCTGGCCGTACTGACCGAACACATTGAACGCGACACCGAGGCTGTTGAACGCAAAGGCCTCCCGCGGATACGTCGACGTCCACGAGCGGGCCAGATCGATCGCCTTGTCCCAGTCCTGCGTTGCATCGTGATAGTAGCGCCACGAAATGAAGAATCGCTCTCGCTCGCTCACTCTGTGGCGCAGATCGAACGCTCTGCGGGAGAACTCGGGCGCCAGCGCCGACCGGCGTGTGTTGGCGTAAACGCCCGACAGCAGCGCCTGCGCCAGGGCGAAGTCGGGGTCGAGATCGATCGCGCGCTTGAGATGCGGCACGGCTCCAACGCGGGCCACGAGTCTGTCGCGGTCGAGCGCGAGCGCGTAGGAATGCAGCGCCTCGAGCGACGATGTCGTGGCTCTCGGGAGCGGCACGTCGAATTTCTGTATCGACGCGAGCGACTCGCCCATTTTCTCGCGCAGCCGCGCGGCCGCCTTCCCCAGCGCCGCCAGAACCTGCTCCTTCTGCGTGACCTCGACCTGTTCGCGCGCCATCACGTCGGCCGTCTCGGAATTGATGGCCTCGAGCGCGATCACGTAATTGCGGCCCAGACCGCCGATCGACCCGGTCAGCAGCGCTTTCAGCCGTTCACGCTGCGCGATCTCGCGTCCGATGGAGCGGGTGATGCGCTCGTCAGGCGAGCGGTTCATCAGGCGCAGCGCCTCGCGCACACGCTCGTCAGGAAAAACCTTGATGAACGGCGACTGCTCCAACGCGACCGCCAGCGCAACCTTGAGCGTGCCGTCGAACACCGCTTCTCCCGTGGTGTTCACGAAGTCCGCGAGCAGAATCGTGTCCTGGCCGGTCAACGTGCCGGCGCCGCCGCCGATACCGAATGTCGACACGACGATGACGAGCGCGGCCGCCGCCGCCAGCGCCGCCGCGACGGGCCACAAACGGGATCGCGAGGCGACGGCCCTGGGGCGGGCTACGGCGAGGCTCGCGGCCATCGCGGCGGCCGACTCGGGACGCTCGCGCGGGTCCGGCAACAGGGCTTGCATGATGACGCGTTCCAGTTGAGGGTCGACGCCCGGAACCGTCGTAGATGGCCACGGCAATTGGCCGCCGCCTTCTCGCTCGTACTTGCCGCGCGTCTCGCGTCCGACGAGGAGCTCGTACAGCAGCAGACCGAGCGCGTAGATGTCGGTCTTCTCCGAGATCAACGCTCCGCTCGCCAACTGTTCGGGTGCCATGTACCCCGGCGTCCCGACGCCGACGATGTGCCCCGTGTCTTCGTCGCGCGTGACGGCGATGCCGAAGTCGGTGATCCGCACCGAACCGTTCTCGTCGATGAGCACGTTCGCGGGCTTCAGGTCGCGGTGCAGAATGCCCCGTGCGTGCGCCGCGGCCAGCGCCTCACACAACTGACGCCCGATGTCGGCGACCTTTTCAGATGGCAGCCGGCCGACGCGCTGGATGAGCGCGGCGAGATCTTCGCCCTGCACGAGCTCCATCGACAGGAATATCTGCCCCTGCTCCTCGCCGATGTCGAATACGCGGCACACGGACGGATGCGTGATTTGCCGCGCAAGACGAACCTCGTTCAGAAGCAGACGCCGCGCTTCCGCGCCGGTCGAGCGCACCAGCTTGAGCGCGACCGGAATTCCGAGCACGAGATCGTCGGCGCGCCAGACATCTCCCATGCCGCCGTGGCCCAGACGCGTCACCATCCGGTAGCGGCGGGCGAACATCTCGCCCGGCGCGAACAGCTCGGTCGCGGAATCGAGTGAAGACGGCTCGCTGTCAGCACGCTCGTACTGGTCGTGCGCGGCGAGCAGCGACTCGACGTCGACCCGCAGCTCCGCGTTGTCGCCGCAGGCCGTCTCGACGAACTCCTGCCGCTCGGCCGGCGGACGGCTCAACGCCGCGAGAAAAAGCTCTTTCGAGCGAGCGTTGGCTGGCGCCATGACCGTTCGAGTCTACTCGCGGATTCCCGGTTCGGCACCATGAGAATCGCGTCGCAGCAAAGCTGCGTGAACGTCAGGAGATTTTGAGGGCCGGGCGCGCAAATCATCACTCGGCGTGCGTCGGACACACGGCGTTCGATCCAGATATTACGAGATGGGATAATACGAAACCGGAGATCGTCTTTGCACGGGGCGCGGGCTGGCACGTGACCGAGCACATGTGGATCGAACGGCGGCCCGCGAAACAGACACAATCTTCGCGTTGCCCTCGCCAACCAGGTCCGTACGGCGTTCGTGAACCGCCCTATGCTGTAACCAGCTCGAGCGTCGTTCAGCGGGCGGCCGTCGACGGTGCGGGACGAGACGCGAGCTCGTTCTTCATCACGACGCCGCCCTTCATGACGAACTTGACGCGCTCCATCTCGGTGACGTCGGTGAGCGGATTGCCTGCCACCGCGATGATGTCGGCGAACTTTCCCTTCTCGAGGCTTCCGACGCGGTTCGCCCAGTCGTAGTTGAGCACACCGGCTGCAGGCATGAAGGCCGACTGGAGCGCCTGTGCCGGCGTCATCCCCCACCTGACCATCCACGCGAACTGGTCGGCCTGCTTCCCGTGAGGAAACGCGCCGTCACCGGCAACGGCGCCGCTGCCGAACACGAGCGGCACTCCGGCCTTCAGGAGTTTCCTGAACGTCAGTTCGGTCATCCGGAGACGCGTCACCGCTTTGTCGCCGGTCAACCCGAGGCTCGCGAGCAGCCGCTTGTCGCCGCTGTCGAGACCGGCCAGATCGTCGATCGTGATCATGATCGGCAGCTTCTTCTGGAGCAGCGTATTCACCAGGGCGTCGTCTTTGTACAGCTCGGTGACGTGCATGCTGAGATCGACGCCCGCGTTGATGCACGAGCGCATGCCTTCGCCGCCGTACGTGTGGCAGGCGACTCTCAGTCCCATCCGATGCGCCTCGTCGACGATGGCCTGAACTTCCTCGAACGTCAGCGACGGTGATGCGACCAGCGAACCATCCGGTTTGAATTCATCCAGCTCTTCGCCGACGAAATCCTGCGTCGTGTAGATCTTGATCCAGTCGACGCCGTGCAGCTTCGATTCGCGCACGGCGGCGCGCGCGAGCCACGGTCCGTTGATGTTCTTGCCTTCCGTGAAGCCCGCATAGGCGCCTGGTCCGGGGTTCGGGTAAGGCGCGCTCGCTCTCTGGTTCAGCGACTGCCCCGCGACCTGCATCCTGGGCCCTTTGATCAGTCCGGCAGCGATCGCGTTTCTCAGATCCACGGTGCCAAAGCCGCCGCGTGAGTCCATGTCGACCGTCGTCGTGAATCCGGCTTCGAGGTCACGGGACGCGCTCTGCACCATGACGATCGTTTTCATTTCGAGCGAGTCGCCGCGTCCGGCATTGTGCACGTGCGCGTCGATCATTCCCGGCAGAACGGTCGCCCCACTCAGATCGATCACGCGCGCCTCCGGCGGGATTTGCACCGATGGACCGACGTCGGCGATACGGTCGCCTCTGATCAGAATGATCTGGTTGTTCAGGATCGTGCCGGCCCTGGCATCGAACATCCGGCTGGAGCGCAGCGCGACAAGATTGTCTGCCGGCGCCAGGTAGGGCGACTGCGGCGGCCGCGCAGTCTGAGACCACAGAACCGCGCTCGACGCGGCGATCACGATGGCGAGGCTCGCGGATCGAACAAGGCTGCGCATCGAGTCCTCCATTTCAGTGGTTCAGACGGCGGTCCATGCACCGTGGCGATTCGGGCCGAAGGGCTTCTTCTGACCGATAGCAACAGCATTGTCAAGATGAAAGAGGCTCGACACGACCTCGCGCTGCCGCGCGGTGCATGTTCAGGGGATGATATCGATGGTGTAGTGGCGGTGCCCGCGGCGGACGCGGTAAGCTTCGAAGTCCTTGCGGTCGACCGTGAAGACTTTGCGGCTCCCGAGTGTTTCAGCCGCGACAATCAGCGACGCGTCCGCGAGATCCATGGGATGGTCCGAGTACATGTCCATCAGTTCGAAGGCGCGCGGCAATGTGGCCGAGTCGAACCACCACACCGACAGTCCTCCTTTCAACACGAATTCCCTCAAGCGATCCGATCCCACGCTTCCTGGCCCAAGCATGTGGAAGGCTTCCGTCAGCACCGGCACCGTCGTTCGGATCGGCTCCCGCACGAGTTTGAGTGCCTTGGCGCACCGTTGATGTTGACCATCTTTGGGATCGAACAATGCGACGAGCGGGCCGGTATCGACAAGGATCATCGGCGCAGTTTCCGGCGAACCGCCTCGCGCACACCGCGGCGAGTCGCGGTGGACGGCGCGATGGCATACCCACCGGGACCGAGGTCCAATTCCTGGTAGAGGTCGTACGGCGTGCGCGTGGCCTCGAGCCTTACCTGCTCCTGCAGCGATCGCAGCCCGCGCTTGAGCGCCTCGGAAATGGGCAATCCTGTCGCCGCCTGGACCTCCTGAAGGGCCTTCTCTGCTTCGGCGTCCAGCCTGACCGTCCGCGTCGCCATTGGTCCTCCCGATGTATTACATATCGTATTACATCGACACGGCCAGGCTCAAGGAAACGGCGACCTCAGTCTCGTCCAACATGCAAGCGGACGAACAGATGCGCTGAAAACGGCGACGGGTAATTCACGTTCAAGTTGCGCGGCACATCGTAGACGGTGACGTCGGCACCGATGCCGATAATCCGTGAAACCTCCCGGACGTATCCCGGCCGTCGCCTCAGAAATTCACGCCGATCTGGAACTGATACGACCGCGGCGTCACGAAGTGCGTGCCCGTGAACGTCGAGAGGAAGTTGTAGAGCGCTTCCTTGTTCGTGAGGTTGATGACGCTGAACCGGAGCCGCACCCTGGCCTTGTCGTTGCGCAACAGGTTGTCGACGCCGAAGCCGAGATCGACGATGTGGCGCGGCGCGATTCGCGGCGGATTCTGCACGTCGTCTTCGGTGCCGTCGGCCGGGATGCGCAAGCGGCTCGCGCTGTAGTTGGACGGCGTGCAGTCGGCGCTGGTCAGCGGGTTGTCGCGCGTGGCGGCGACACCACCGCAGGAGAAGCCGATTGCCGCCTGCTGATCGCCGGTCAAGCCGAGCGCGTCCGCAAGGCTGCCGACCGATCCGGCGACGAGCCCCGAATCGTACCGCCACGAGAGCGCCGCCCACGCGCCGAGGGGCCGACTGAAGACGTACTGCACGTTCGTCGTCGAGTTGAATTTCTGATCGTGGTCGATCCGGAAATCACCCGCTGGCGCCTCGAGCAACAGGCCGCCGACGCCCGGCGGCGAGTAAATCGCGTTGGTGTGCGCCATCACGAAGAAGGCGCTGAAGCCGCCGTGCTCGACGAAGTTGATCCGGCCGGTGAAGCCGTCGATCCTGGAATGGTCCCACGCGACCGGGAACACGATCGGAGTACCGAATAGAACGTTGAAGTCGTATCCGTTGTCCGTTCGCTTGTTGAAATAGCCGAAATCGAAGACGACCCAGTTGCTGACGCCCTGCTGGATGCCGAGCTCGATCTGGTGGCGCTTGCCGGGCTCGAGGATCTGACCTTCGCCGAACAGACCGTTCAAGCCGACGCCGCTCGAGAGGAGCAGGTTCTCATTGTACGGCGTTTCCATCGTGCGTCCGTACGAGGCGCGCAGCACGGTGCCCGTTCCCGGCGGCGCGATCGAGACGCCGACCCGCGGCTGCAGGAGCGTCGACGTCGTCAGCCCGTCGTAGTGATCGAGCCGCAGACCGATCTTCAACGTCGCGATGCCGGCCTTGATGTCGTCCTGGATGTAGGCCGCCTGCTCTTTGATCGTACCGGTCTGGTGGTACGACAGCGGCGATCCTGCGCGCGTCAGGTCGAACGGCAACAGATCGGGATTGAAATCCGGATTCGCCGTCAGGCCGCCGCGGCACTGCGTCGCGCTGCGCAGCCCCGCGTTGTCCGACGGATCGCCGTCCGCGGTCAGACACGGCGAGTTGATCGTCGGATCCGTAAAGCCGAGCGTGAACGCCTCGTCGAGCTTCGTCGCGCTGATCGTGCCGCCCAGCTTCAGGTTGTGGCTGCCGGTGCTGTATGCGACGTCGGCCTTGACGCCGATGTTCGTCAGCGTCCGATCCTGCGACACGCTGCCGCTCTCGTCGCTGAGCGGATCGGGACTCGGCTTATACGTCAGATGATCGCGGCGCACGAAGCCGTTGGCGCTGAACAGCGTCTTCGATCCGATGACGCGCGTGTAGCCCGGCGCGACGTTGACGGTGTCGATGTCCTGATGCTGCGCCTGCGCCGCGTCCTGCTGATCGAAGGTGTTCGGCACGTCGAAGCCGGACTGCGCGACGTGCAGGTTCAGATGGAACGAGTCGGTTGCGTTCGGGTGCACGTCGAAGCGGTTGAAGAACGATGCGTTGTGCCCCGCGTCGTGGAGCGCTTCGAACTCCGGCGGATCCAGATAGCGTTGGGTCCGGAGTCCGCTGAACGACGCGAAATCGCCGACGGTGTGCGATCCGCCGCCGATGTTCGCGTCGCCGGTCGGCGTCTTGAACGACCCGTACCCGAACGAGGCGCTGCCCGTCGGCTTCGGCTGATCGAGACCCGATTTCGTCACGATGTGGACGGCGAGGCTGCTCTTGTCGCCGTACTCGGCCGGCGCCACGCCGGTGATCAGCTCCATCGATTGCACGGCGGCGGGAGAGATTTGGTTCGAGTACACGCGGCTCTGCTGATCGGTGACCGGCTGGTTGTCGATCGAAAACTGCGTCTGCGCGTGATCGCCAACCGGATGGAAAAAGCCGTTCGAATCGGCGACGACGCCGGGCGAGGCGAGCGTGATGACCTGATTGAGCCCGGCCTGCGCCTCGATCGGCATCTTGTCGATGCGGCTCGCGTCGATGTCGGTGTGCGCCGTCGGATCGTGCTCGAGCAGATCTTCGGCGTGGCCGACGACGCTGACCGCTTCGGTCATGCCAATCTCGAGCGCCAGATCGAGGGCGATCGGCACGGCCGACCGCACGTCCACGTCGCGCTCGAACGTCTTGAAGCCCTGCGCGTCCACGGTGATGTGGTACGGGTTCGGCGGCAGATTACGGAACACGAATTTTCCTGCCGCATCGGTGCTGGTCGTACGCGCCAGCCCCGAGACAGGATTGGTCAGCTTCACCTCGACGGCCTGCATCACCCCGCCGGTCGGATCTTTGATGGTTCCCTGGATGGTTCCGGCGCCGCCAAGCTCCTGCCCGCGGGCGGCGGACGCGACGCCCAGCGCCAGAATCCCGACAAGTGCCACACGAAGACGAACGTTCATAGAACCTCTTTTCCGATACAACTCATCGACGCTATCAAGGCGGGATCGCGGACGCGATGAAAACACCACGGGTGGTTCGATTCAGCCGATGACCGGACACGCGCCGCCTACGAGCGACCAGTCGAACGCGGCGCCAAATCCGCATTACCATTCATCGGTCTGCCCCGACCGGTTGACGGCCGAAACCAACAGCTTTACGGGTTCAGCTTTCAGCTTTCGGCTATCAGCTATCAGCTATCAGCTATCAGCTATCAGCTATCAGCTATCAGCTATCAGCTATCAGCTATCAGCTATCAGCTATCAGCTGGCGGATGAACGCGAAAGCTGAACGCCGAGAGCTGAAAGCTGACAGCTGAACGCCGAGAGCTGAAAGCTGATAGCTGAACGCCGAGAGCTGAAAGCTGATAGCTGAACGCCGAGAGCTGAAAGCTGATAGCTGACAGCTGATCGCTTGAAATGAGCGAGCTTCTCAATCTCGTCGGCTTGAGCACCGGCATCGTGCTCTACGCGATGCTGCTGGCGATGGTGATCCGCGCGGGACGGACGCCTGGCGGACCGGGCCGCGTCGATCTGCTGCTGATTGCGACTGCCGTCCTCGGATTGCTGTGGAATCTCTGCGCGCTGCCGGCGTACGAGCTGCCCAAGCTCGGCATCGAGGGACCGTTCACGTTCCTGATCGCCGCCGGGTTCTCGGCGCTCGGCTTTCTGCCGGCGGTCGTCGTGCAATCAGTGCTGCGTGGCGAAGCCGATCGGGTCGCTGGTAAATCGAAACGGGCGGTCGCCATCGTCGCGTACTCCGTCAGCGGCATCGCCGCCGCACTCCACGTGTTCGCGGCGTGGCGCGGCGCGCCAGTTCCGTCGTCGATCGCGATGCGGCTGCTGACGTACGCGTTCGTCGTGCTCGTCGTGCCGCTTGCCGCGGTGACGCGCGGCCAGCCGGGCGCGCGGCGCGCGCTGTGGGCGGCGGCGCTGTCGATTTTCGCGGTGTCGGCGCTGCACCTCAGTCAGCTTCACCAGGGCGATGCATCGTGGCCCGTCGAGCTCCTGGGCCATCACGCGTCGGTGCCCCTCGCCCTCGCCATCCTCTATCAGGACTTCCCGTTCGCGCTGGCCGACATCTTCCTGAAACGCGCGCTCACGCTGCTCGTCCTGGTGACGGCTGCCCTCGTCAGCGTCACGTTCCTCCACGCGAGCTCGGCCGGGACACCGTTGGGCAGCCCGCGCGAGGTCGGCAGCCTGGTCCTGCTGTGGGTCGGCACCGCACTGCTCTATCCGCGGCTGCGCGACGCCATCGCGTGGTTCGTCGATACGATCGTCCTGAATCGTCCCGACTACGATCAGCTGCGCGCGGCCATCGGCCTGGCGGCGCAGCGTCACGACGACGTCGCGCCGCTGCTCGACGAGGCGTGCGGCCAGCTTGCGCCCGCGCTCTCGGCGCGGATCGTCGCCTGGCACGAGGCCGCTGTCGCGCGGCCGGCATTCGGCCCGGCAGCCGCCGTCGTCGAGATCCCGGTGACGGAGCCGCCATCCTACGTCCTCGAGGTCGCGGGGCTCCTCGGCGGCCGGCGCCTCCTCTCGGACGATCATGCGGCGCTCGACGCGATCGCGTCGATGCTCGGCCGGCGGATCGACGCGATCCGTCTCACGCACGAGCGCTTCGAACGGGAGCTGCGGGAACAGGAAGTCGCCAAGCTCGCGACCGAAGCGGAATTGCGCGCGCTGCGGTCGCAAATCAACCCGCATTTTCTGTTCAACGCGCTGACGACGATCGGCTACCTGATTCAATCGGCGCCGCCGCGCGCGCTCGACACGTTGATGCGCCTCACGTCGCTGCTGCGCGGCGTGCTCCGGTCCGAAGGGGAATTCACGACGCTCGAGCGCGAGCTCGAGGTGATCGAGTCGTACCTCGACATCGAGCGCGCGCGGTTCGACGAGCGGCTCAGCGTGCGCATCGACGTGCCGCCGAAACTCAAGCCGATCCGGATTCCGCCGCTGCTGCTGCAGCCGGTTGTCGAAAACGCCGTCAAGCACGGCATCGCGCCGCTTCGCCGCGGCGGCGAGGTGAGGGTTTCGGCGCGGCTGGAGGATCGTGAATCGGACGCGACGCTCGTGCTCGTGGTCTCGGACAGCGGCGTTGGCGCGAGCGAGGCGACGCTGCGGCGCGGCCGCGCCGACGGCGTCGGCCTCGCCAACATCGAACGGCGGCTCGCCGGCCACTACGGATCGGCGGCGTCGCTGTCGCTCGTCAGCGCGCCTGGCCGAGGCACGACGGTCGAAATCCGCCTGCCGGCGGAGCTCAACCCGCTGGCCGATCTCGCGGCGAGGAACGTCTCGTGAACAGCCGCCTGCGCGTGGTGATTGCCGACGATGAGCGGCCCGCGCGGTCGTTCCTCGCGGCGCTCCTCCGATCGTTCGAGGACGTGGTCATCGTCGCAGAAGCCGAGTCGGGAAAGGACGCGGTGGCCGCCATCGAACGCGAGCGTCCGGACCTCGCGCTGCTCGACCTGCAGATGCCCGAGCTCGACGGGATTGGCGTGGTGCGGATGCTGAAGAAGGGGCAGATGCCGCTCATCGCGTTCGTCACCGCGTACGACGAATACGCGGTGCGCGCCTTCGAGATCAACGCGGTCGACTATCTGCTCAAGCCGGTCGACAAGACGCGGCTGCGCGAGGCGATCAACCGCGCGCAGGAGCGGATCGAGCACGCCGAGATCGTGTCGGAGCAGAGCGGGCGCGTCGACGCGGCGATCGCGGCGTACGAGTCGGCGGCGCGGATGCCGCGCCTCGAGCGCGTGCCGGTGCGGAAACGCGACGAGATCTTCATCGTGCCCGTGACGCAGATTGCGTCGATCGTCGCCGAAGGCGAGCTGCTCTACCTGACGACATTGAAGAACGAGCGGCACGCCATTACGTACCGGCTGAAAGATCTCGAAGCGAGGCTCGATCCAAATCAGTTCATCCGGCTCGGACGCGGCACCCTCGCGAATCTCGACGCCATCGTCAAGCTGAACGTCATGCCGGGCGGGACGCATGTCGCGCTTCTCTCGAACGGCCAGAAACTGCAGGTCAGCCGACTCCAGTCGCGGATCATTCGCGAGCGGCTCCTGAAACTCTGATGCTGCGATCTCTGCGTTCCACACGGTCGCGCTGCGCTGTTAAAACCTCACCCGCACGCCACCATTGACATTCCGCCCGTCGAGCGGCGCCCACCCGTCCACGGTCCACCGTCCGTCAACGCCGCGGGCTGGCCGCAGAAGCGGATCCCGCTGCGCCTGTCGAACGTTGGCCAGGTTCTCGGCGTTGAGGAACAGGCGATACCGCCCGACGCGGCGCTCGACGAGCGCGCCGAACACGATATAGGGCCGGCTCTCGTTCCGATAGGGATTCGCATCGAGCCGCTGCACGCCGGTGTAGTAGCACTCGAGGCCGATGCGCCCGCTTTCCGTTCGTGCCCACGTGCCGACGAGCGACACGCTGTGGCGCGGCGTCAGCGCGAAATCGCTGTCGACGAACGCGTAGTTCGCCGTCGCGGAGAGCGGCGGCTGGCGCCAGGTCGCGAGCAGCTCGACGCCGTCGTTGATCGCCGCATCCGTCAGGTTGCGCATCACGAACGCACTGGTCCTGTCGACGTCGACGGGATCCGTGATGCGCGATCGGAACAGCGTCACGGTCGTCGTCAGCGGGCCGGCGCTGCGCGTCACGTCGACCGAGCTGCTGACGCTTCGCTCGGCGCGCAGCGGGACGGGAATGATGAGCCGCGAGAGCCCTGCGGCCTCCGTTTCCTCGGTCACCGGCGTGGGCGTGAAGAATCCGCGTCCGATCGAGACGCGGCTCGACCAGCCGCCGCGCTGGAGGAGAGCCGACACGCGCGGGCTCACGAACGATCCGAACTCGCTGTGGGCGTCGACGCGCGCGCCGACCGACAGCGCCGCCCACGACGTCAACCGCAGGTCGTCCTGACCGAAGACACCCGGAACGGTGAACGTGTAGCGGAACTGCGGCGCATCGCGCGGGCGATAGCCGTCGCGCTCGATCGCGATGCCGGCCACCCACGTATGCGCGCCGATCGCGCGCCGAATCGTCGCCTCACCGAACGACGTGTCGTGCGCGTCACGCTCGCGGACGTCGCCGAAGGTGTGATCCTGCGTCTGATGCGCGAGCGATCCCCTCACGCTGACGACGAACTTCTGCGCGGCGAGCGTCTGCCACACGGCGCCGCCGTCTACGCGGCGCGTGTCGAGCTCTTCGCGATAGGGCAGACCGTCCGGCACGACGGCGCCGTTCATCGTACCGCCGTTGCGGTTCTCCGCCGTCACGCCGGCGGTCGCGAAGAACGTCGCGCCCGCATGGTTGTCCCAGAACAGACGCGGACGGACGACGCCGCGCGCATAGGCGGCCAGATCCGCCCAGCCGTCGCCGTCGACATCGGTGCGCTGCTGGCCGTGGCCGCCGGCCAGCAGCGTCAACCCCCAGTTCGCCGCGACGGGCGTCGAGTACCAGAGCACGCCATCGGTGGCGCCGCGCGTCGATCGGTTCACGAGGGCCTCCCGCTCGACCTCCTTCCGAGGACGCTTCGAGACGAGATTGACGACGCCGCCCATCGCCCCGGCCCCGTAAAGAGAAGACGCGACGCCTTTGACGACTTCGACCTGCGCGAGGTCGGCCGGCGGAATCTGCAGCAGGCCGAACGAGCCGGCCTGCTCGCCGAAGAGCGGCAACCCGTCGGAGAGGAAGCGCGTGTAGCGTCCTCTCATGCCCTGAATCCGCACGCTCGCCGCGCCGAGCGAGGGCGACGTCGCCTGGACCCTCAGGCCGCCCATTTCGTTGAGCATCATCACGATGTCGCCCGGCGTCATCATGACTTTTTCCTCGATCTCGTCGGCGTCGAGAATCTCGACGCGCATCGGTTGATCCTCGATCCGCTTGTCGGTTCTCGTGGCGGCGACCGTGACGTGTTCTTCAATCCTCGACTGCGGGCGCAGCGCGATCGAGATCGCGCGTGGTTCGCCGGTGCGGATGTCGATCGAGACCGTCTCGGGTTCGAACCCTTCCTTGGCCACGACGATCTGCACCGGTCCGGGCGGCACGTCGAACGCCGTGCGACCCATCGAATCGGTGCGGCGCGTCGTGCCGTTCGCGACGACCGTCGCATCGGCGACCGCGCCGGCGTCGCTGCGCACTTCGATGTGCAACCTGACGTTCTGCGTCAACGCGCTGGCGAACACCAAGGCGACACACACACAGACACCCATGACCCCGCCTCCATCGGCGAATCAGCCGAATCCTGCTCACAACCGCAGGGATCAGGCGCGGCGCGGCGGCCGGTCGATGGAGGGCGGAGCGAGCGACGAGACGTGGGAGGCGGGAACCGCGGAGAGAACGGCGAGACGCGTGATGCTGACGAGATTCGGCCAATCGCCGTGCACCGCCAGCGCGTTCAGACAAAAACCACACGAGCCGGACGCGTGGACAACCGTTTCGAGCGAGGCGTGGGCATGGACGGCGTCAGTGCAGCCGTCGGGACACGACAGCGCATCCATCGCAGGCAATGCGACGACCAGGGTCAGCAGCACAATCGCGGCGGCTCGCGACACGGCGACGAAAAGTATACGCGCGACGCGCCATTCACCGTCGTTTGCCGGCCGTCCACTGAAAATGCGTGCGCGGAGAGCGGCCGTTGCTGCTCTTCTACGCACGCATGCGACCGCCCAGGACGTACCGGGCGATCCCTTTCATCCCCTGATAAACGCGAGCAGATCAGCGTTGATCTCGTCTTTGTTCGTCGCGCACATGCCGTGTGACTGTCCCGGATAGACTTTCAGCGTGGGGTGTTTGACCAGCTTTGCCGAGAGCATCGCCGACGCGCCAATCGGCACGATCTGATCGTCGTCGCCGTGCATGATCAAGGTCGGCACGTCGATCTTCTTCAAGTCCTCCGTGAAGTCCGTCTCGGAGAAGGCCTTGATGCAGTCGATGACCCCTTTGAAGCCCGCCTGCATCCCCTGCATCCAGAACGAATCGCGCAGCCCTTGCGACACCTTCGCGCCGGGACGATTGGCGCCGTAGAACGGCCCGCTCAGATCCTTGAAGAACTGCGAGCGGTCCGCCAGAACGCCGGCGCGGATCCCATCGAACACTTCCATTGGCAGGCCCCCGGGGTTTGTGGCTGTCTTCAGCATGATCGGCGTCACGGCGCCAATCAACACCGCCTTGGCGACGCGCTTCGTGCCGTGGCGGCCGATGTAGCGGGCGACTTCTCCGCCGCCGGTGGAGTGACCCACGTGGATTGCGTCGCGCAAATCGAGCGCCTCGGCGAGCGTCGCGAGATCGTCGGCGTAGGTATCCATCTCATTGCCGTTCCATGGCTGGCTGGATCGACCGTGACCGCGGCGGTCGTGCGCGATACAGCGGTAGCCGTTGAGGCCCAGAAACACCATCTGGTCTTCCCAGGCGTCCGCGCTCAGCGGCCAGCCGTGGCTGAAGACCACGGCTTGTCCCTTCCCCCAGTCTTTGTAGTAGATCCGCGTCCCGTCGCCGACCGTGATCGTGTCATGCGTCCTCGCGCCAGTGGTGGTGACAGTCATTACATTTCTCCTCTCGTCTACCGACACCTCGCCGCCCGTTCGTGATGTCGAGACAATACTCGCGAAGTGTCGTGCTGCTTCATCACTTTTCTGCTGCGTGCTCATGATTCCGCGAGCACGCGATGCACGAACGAAATCGCAATCGATCCTTCGCCAACGGCCGACGCGACGCGCTTGATGTTACCGCCCCTGACGTCGCCGGCAGCGAACACGCCGCGCAGGCTCGTTTCGAGCAGGTGCGGCGGCCTCGCGAGCGGCCAGCGAGCCGCCGCGAGGTCGTCGCGTGAGATGTCGCTTCCCGTCTTCACGAAGCCCTTCGGGTCGAGCGCCACGCATCCTCCGAGCCACGCGGTGTTCGGGACGGCGCCGGTCATCAGAAAGATGTGCCTGATGTCGTGCCTTTCGACGGCGCCCTCAGGGTTCCGCCACTCGACGGACTCGAGATGGCCATCGCCGTCGAGCGCCACAATCTCGGTACACGGGTGTAAGACGATCGACGGCGTCTCCTCGATTCGCCGAATCAAGTAGCGTGACATGCTCTCGGCGAGCCCCTTGGACCGCACGAGCATGCACACGCGCTTTGCCGTCTGCGACAGGAACACTGCCGCCTGCCCCGCGGAGTTGCCGCCGCCGACGACGACCACCTCTTCGCCGCCGCACAACTGCGACTCCATGAAGGTTGCGCTGTAGTACACGCCCGCGCCCTCGAACCGTGACAGGTTCGGGATGGCCGGCCGCCGGTATTCGGCGCCGGTCGCGATGACGATCGTCCGCGCGGCGATGCGCGGTCCATCGTCCAGCTGGATGGAGTACGGCTGGCGATCGCACGTCAGCGCGGTCGCGCCCTTGGCGATCATGATCTCGGCGCCGAACTTCTCCGCCTGCGTGAGCGCGCGGCCTGCGAGCTCCTGTCCTGACACGCCCGTTGGAAATCCGAGGTAGTTCTCGATCCGCGAGCTCGATCCCGCCTGTCCGCCCGGCGCATTCGATTCCACCACGAGCACGTCCAACCCTTCCGACGCGCCGTACACCGCCGCCGCAAGGCCGGCCGGGCCGGCGCCGACGATCAAGACATCGCGGACGTGCGCGCGATCGATCGTGTCGTTGTAGCCGAGGCAGTCAGCGATTTTCTGAATCGTCGGATTCCGAAGCACGACGTCGCCGCGACAGATCAACACGGGGATGTCGACGCCCGCGACGTGAAAGCGATCGAGCAGCTGCTGCACGTCGGCGTCGCGATCGAGATCGAGGTAGGCGAACGGGTGGCCGTTGCGCGTGAGGAACTCCTTGATGCGCAGCGTGGCGGCCGAGTGCGTCGAGCCGACGAGCACGACGTCGCCGAGCCCCTGCGCGATCAGCTCCACGCGCCGGTAAATGAACGCGCGCATCAGAACGTTGCTGATCTCGGGATCGGTCTGGATGAGGCCGAGCAGCTGTTCGCGCGTCAGCTCGATCACCTCGCCCGCCTGGTTGGCGCGCGCGCGCATGAACGACGGGCGGCCGTGGAGCAGGTTGGCTTCGCCGGTAAATGCGCCGGGGCCCTGCACCGCCACCATCGTCTCGGCATCACCGGAGGGACGGACGATCTCGATCTCGCCGGCCGTCACGACGAAGAACGGCGCCGCGTGAACGCCGGGCTCGAACAGCACCTCGCCCGGACGGACCCGCCGTTTCACGCCGTGCGCTTCGATGCGTGCGATCTGCGCCGCGGTCAGCGTCGGGAACAGCAGCGACGCGCGAGAGGGGTTGACGTCGGGCGTTCGCGTCGACTCGGTCATTGGCGGATCAGTCTACGCGCGCGCAGTCCGCGCGTCCACGCAGGCCGGTGTCGGCGAATGAACAGGGCTCGAGAGTGGTACGTTGTTACATTGATCTGCCCCGTGCCTGCAGAGGGCTGAGACCTGATGATCGAGTCCCACGATTCCGACAAAGCTGCCTTCGAAGTCGGCAAAGGTCGACGGACGGTCATGGTCAGGTCATCGAACGCGACGACTCTCGGCGAGGTCGTGAACGATCGGGCCAGAGGCCGATCGCATGAATCGGAGATCACCGTTTACAAGGCGATGGGAATCGCGATGGAAGACATGGTCGCCGCGAACCTGGCGTACCGCAGCACGCAGCGCTCCATCGGCGGCGCTTCAATCGATTTGTAGAATTCGGCCACCTGACCGACCGCGACGCTTCTAACGCGCCATCTTCGCGACCGCTCGAACTCGTAAATTCCGCCATCTGCCATCAGCGAGAGAAACAGACGACGGTCTTTCACGACGTACGATCGGATAAAGTCCCACTGTTTGTCGATTCCAGTCCTCATTGCCTAATCGAACTCTGACCCAACCTCTTTCAGACCGATGTTCGCCCTGCAACATCTTTCACTCATGGAAATGTTCCTCTCCACCTCGTCAACCGCCGTGTCCGTCCACTGCTCCTCGCGTCAGGTCACAACAGTGCCCTGAACCAGGCACGCGCGTTGCTCGAGGCTCGCTCCATCAGGGAGGATCGAAACATGTTTCTCAGAAAGTATCTTTTGGGTGTCATGTTCGCTCTCGCGATGGGTACCGTCATGCAGGCGGACCAACCCACCCTGAGCATTCAACAGCAAGCGACGCTCGTCATGTTCGGTGTTGAGGTGAGCGTAGTCGTGGACTGCCAGGGATCGACGGCATTCGAGGTCAATGTCGCCGTCAGACAGGGCGACATGGCGAGCGAGAGCTTCGGCGTCAATTTCACGTCCAACGGCGGCAGGCAAGTGGTGCCCGTTTTCGTCCCGGGCGAGTTCACACCTGGCGCGGCGGACGCCACGGCCGTTCTTGCGTGTAATCAGCTCCTGGAAGCAATCCGCGCCGGACAGTCGATCAAAATTACAGAATAACGCGCGTTCGAGCGGCAGGCGTTCGTGAAGAAGCTCGGGACAGTCTGCTTGACCGGACGCCGCGCATTACCCTAGAGTTCTAGGGTAATGCTGCGTCGCCGTCACAAGAAGCCAGACGCCCTCCAGGGCACGCTCGATCTGCTCGTGCTGCGGACGCTGCGCCGCGGTCCGCATCACGGCTACGGCATCGCTGCCGACATTCAATCGATCTCCGACGACATCTTACGTGTCGAGGAGGGCTCGCTCTACCCGGCGCTCCATCGAATGGAACATCTCGGCTGGATTACCGCCGAATGGCAGACGACCGCGAACAACCGGCGCGCGCGTCTCTACAAGCTGACCCGCGCCGGGCAGAAGCGCCTCGACGAAGAGCGGGCCAAGTGGGATCAGTTGACGAAAGCCGTCGGGAAAGTTCTGCGCTTCGCCTAGGAGGGGAGTGATGGGATGGGTTCGGCGTCTCCGCAGCACTTTCTCGCGCACGGCCGGCGACTTCGATGAAGAACGTCGATTTCACATCGATGAGCGGACGGACGAGTACGTCCGGAATGGAATGAGCCGGGAAGAGGCTCGGCGCGCGGCCCTCAAGCGCTTTGGCAACGCGACCCTGGCTAAGGAACGAACTCTGGACGTCGACGTCTTCCGCTGGATTGAGGACCTCCGCCGCGACACCGGCTATGCGCTCCGGATGCTGTGGCGCAGCCCTGGCTTTACGGTGCTCGCGATCGTGTGTCTCACGCTCGGCATCGGCGCCAACATCGCGGTGTTCAGCTGGATCGAAGGGATCCTCCTGCGTCCCTATCCGCTCGTTGTCGATCAGGACCGGCTGTTTGCGGTCACCGGCACCAATCGCGGCGCTCCGGGCCACACCGACGTCTCGTGGCCCGACTGGCTCGATTTGCAGCGGGCGAGCACGTTGGCCGAGGCGTTCATCGGCGAGAAGATCACCGGAACGACTCTCAGCATCGGCGACCGCGCCGAGCGCGCGTCCGGCAGCATGGTCTCGGCCAATTACTTCGATGCGATCGGCGTGCGTCCGGTGCTCGGCCGCAGCTTCGAGCCGGGAGAGGACTCGGGGCGCAATGCGCATCCGGTGACCGTGATCAGTTATGAGATGTGGCGCGACCGCTTCCACGGCGATCCCGGCGTCATCGGCAAGACGCAGGTGCTGAGCGGTCTGCCGCACACGATCGTCGGCGTCGCGCCGAAGGGATTCTACGGGACGTTCGTCGGCTACGCCTTCCAATTCTGGGTGCCGGCGTCGATGCAGTCGCAATTCGACGCGGGCGTTTACAAATTGGAAGACCGCGGCGCCCGGTGGATTGAAGGGTACGTGCGGCTCAAGCCTGGCGTGACGATCGAGCAGGCACAGGCGGAGATGTCGGCGATCGCGGCGCGCCTGGAAGCCGACTATCCGGAGACGAACCGCGGTCGCGGCGTGAAGCTGTTCCCGCTGTGGCAGACCCCGTTCAACAACGCCGGTGCGCTGCTTCCAACGCTTGCCGTCGCGCTCGTCGTCGTGCTCTCGGTCCTCCTCATCGCGTGCGCGAACGTGGGCAATCTGCTCCTCGTCCGGGCGTTCGCGCGCCAGCAGGAGATGACAATTCGGCTGTCGGTCGGCGCCGGCCGCGGCCGGCTGGTGAAGCAGTTGATGACCGAGGGATTGATTCTGTCGGCGATCGCCGCCGCGGGCGGACTCCTCGTCGCGAATTGGTTGCGCGACGCGCTCGCATTGCTGACGCCGCCGCGCGGCGGCGTCGTGCTGCGTCTGCCTGGCGAGCTCGACTGGCGTGTGCTCGCCGTGAGCGCGGGCGTGTGTCTGGGGTCGACGGTGCTGTTCGGACTGGTTCCGGCCATGCTGACGAGCAATATCGATCTCGCCGGCGCGCTCCGCTCGGAATCGGGCGGTGTGATCGGCGGCCGCAGTCGAGCGTCGGTGCGGTCGACGCTGGTGCTCGTGCAGGTGTCACTGAGCTTCGTGCTGCTGGTCGGCGCCGGCCTGCTGATCCAGAGCCTGCAAGCCGTTCGTAATGCGAGTCCGGGCTTCTCGACCGACGGCGTGCTGACGACGGGCGTCGATTTGTTCACGGCTGGCTACGACCCGCAGCGCGCGAAGAATTTTCAGGACGAGCTCATCGATCGCCTGCAGGCGCTCGGCGGCGTGGAATCGGCGGCGCTCTCGCGCATGACGCCGTTCAGCTATCGCAACTATTCGACGGCGCCGATCGCGGTGGACGGATACGACGCGCCGCCCGACCAGCAGCCGGCGGCGGACTACAACGAGATCGGTCCCGGGTTTCTCGCGACGATGGGCATCCCGCTCGTGTCGGGCCGCGAGTTCACGCGCGCCGACAACGAAAGGGCGCCGCTGGTCGCCGTGGTGGACGAAACGATGGCCGCGCAGTTCTGGCGCGGCGTGGACCCCGTCGGCCGACGCGTGCAGGTGAAGGGCCGATGGATGCAGATCGTCGGTCTCGCGCGCAACGCCAGGTACCGCAATCTGCTCGAGACGCCGAAACCGTTTTTCTACGTCGCGCTGCGCCAGAATTTCTCGGCGACCACGGCCCTGCAGCTCAGAACGGCGCAACGTCCGGCGGCGCTCGCGCCGGCGCTGGTGCGCGAGATCCACGCGCTCGACGCGAACGTTGCGCCGTCGGAGCTCATCACGATGCGCGAGCAGGTGGATCGTACGACGGCCGCGCAGCGGATCTCGGTCACGATCCTTGTCGTGTTCGGTGCACTCGCGCTCGTGCTGGCTGCGATCGGACTCTACGGCGTGATGGCGTCCACAGTGTCGCAGAGTTCGCGCGAGCTGGCGTTGCGGATGGCGCTTGGCGCGGGCGCTTCGGATCTGTTGGGTCTGGTGCTGTCGCAAGGCCTCGCGCTCACCGCGGGCGGCGTCGTCGTGGGACTGGTCGCGGCGTTGCAAGTGACCCGTCTGCTCGGCTACCTCCTATATAAGGTGAGCCCGCGAGACCCGCTCGCGTTCGCGTCGGCATTCGTCGTGATTGCCGTTGCGTCGCTCGTCGCGTGCTTCGTGCCCGCCTGGCGCGCGGTCCGGACCGATCCGCTTCGCGCGCTGCGGGGCTGATTGCGCTCGCTTTAATCCCTCTTCACCTTGAAGCCAGAGATCTTCAGCAAGGATCCGTGATTCGTGTTGCCCGCTACATCGTTGACGGCTCGATGCTGGAATCCGGGGCAACTGGCAAGGGCACACGTGAAAATCGTCCGCACCAGATGGTGGCGAATTCATGTGGCCGGCGCGCAACGTCGAGGTCACATCGTCGCAACGAGTGACGACATGAGACGAAAAAGAAGGAGCGCAGGTGCGAGTGCCACGCGAGCGCCGTCAGGCCCGCGTCGCCTCGCCGCGGCAGTCCTCGGTGTAGCTGCACTCCTGGTCTCGCCGCGTGGCGCGTGGGCGAGCGATTGTCCCGGCCGCACCGACGTCATCGCAACGGATCGACCGGACACCACCAATTCGAGCCTGGTCGTTCCCTTCGGAAGCCTGCAGGTCGAAAATGGAATCAACTGGGCGGTCCATCAAGGGTCGCAGGTTCTCGACGCGTCGGAGACGCGGGCCCGGCTTGGTGTGGCGCATTGCAGCGAAGTGCTGGTCGATGTGCCCAACTACTTCATCGCCCTGAACGGGCTCGCCTCGTCGCAGCTGTCGAACTTCACCGTTTCGATCAAGCGACAACTGTTTCCCGAACGGCGCTCATTCAGTCTCTCGGCATCCGCCGGCTTCGGATTCCCGGTCGGTCACTCGGGCGACAGCGACGCCTTCTACACTCCGTACGTCCAGTTTCCGTGGTCGCTCGCCGTAGCGGACGACTGGTCCGTTAACGGGATGTTAACTGTGACCTGGATGGTCAATCGTGCGGAGCACACATCGATCGTCGAGCCGACATTGGTCGTCGAGCGGGAGGTTGGATCGAAAGGGGATCTCTTCGTCGAGTACATCGGAGACTTTGCGACGCGTACTCCAGCGAGCCACATTGCCGATGTGGGCGGCGCATGGCATGTCACTCTCCGTCAGCAATTCGATTTCCATCTCGGTTTTGGCCTCACGCGCAGTGCGCCGGATCGCTATGTTGGCGTGGGGTACTCTCTCCGCCTCGACGGCTTGTTCGGAGCATCCCCGCAGCAGCAGTGATTCAGTGTTCGGTGAATGTCGACGTTTGCGTCTGGTGGACGCTCGCCTTTCCTTCCGCTCCATGCAGATTCAGCTCTGACGACGGGCCTAATCCACGCGACGCGGGAGCGTCCGATGCAGCGAGCAGCGCCATCGATTGATCCTGGCCAGCAACCGGAAAACCAGCGCAGACGAAAACCAACACAAGCGTCCGTCCGATGACACGCATGCGCACCTCACCCGCCGCCCTGAGCGCGGCGGACGACTTGAAGTAGAAAACTCCACGCTTCCTGGGCATCGCGGTTGTCACCGGGGTCAGAACTTCACCCGGATGCCGCCGTTGATGTTCCTCCCGTCGAGCGGCGCCCACGCGTCGACCGTCCACCGTCCGTCAACGCCCCGTGACGGACGAATGAGTGGGTCAAATTGCGTCAGGCGCACGTTGTTCAAATCCTCAACGTTGACGAACACCCGCACCTTTCCGAACGCGCGCTCGGCAAGGAGTCCAATTGTCGTAAACGGCACGCTCTCATCTCGAAAGGGATTCGCCTCGAGCCGCTGTCGCCCGGTGTAAAACCACTCCACCACGAATCGCCCAACGTCTTCGTCTTCCACGCCGCCGAGCAGCGTCACGGAATTGCGCGGCGTCAACGGCACCTCTTCGAACGCGGTGCTCTCGAATTCACGGGCGCGCACGAACCCGTAGACTGCCGTGAGCGACAGCGGCGCCTTGCGCCATGTCGCCAGCAGTTCGGCGCCGACGTTCGACGATGCGAACGGCTGATTTGCGAGCACATAGGCGGTCGTGCGTTCAACGAACAACGGGTCGTGGATACGCGAGGCGAACAGTGTTGCCGTCGCGGAGAGCGCGCCAAGGGTTCGGGTCACGTCGAATGACGCGCTGTCGCCGGTTTCCGCTTTCAAGGGTCCGCGAACGGTGAGTCGTGACAAGCCGGCGGCTTCTGTCTCTTCCGTCAGCGCCGACGATGGGAAGAAGCCGGTCCCCACCGACAAGCGACTCGCCCAGCCGCCAGAGCGAAAGAGCGCGGAAATCCGTGGGCTGATGAACGTGCCGTATGCGCTGTGATGGTCGACTCGCGCACTGGCCGATACGGACAACCAGGGCGTCAGGTCCACATCGTCTTGAGCGAACACACCGGGCGTGGTGAACGTATAGCCGAACTGCGGCAACTCTTTTGGACTGAACGCATCGCGGTCGAATGCCGCGCCGACGACCACGGTATGCCGTCCGAACTTGCGCCGCGCCGACGTTTCACCGAAGAACGTGTCGCGGGTGTCGCGCTCGCGCACGTCACCAAGCCCATGGTCGTGAGACAGCCATGTACCGCTGACGCGAACCGAGACGACGTAGGCGTCCGACAGCAGCGTTTGACCGACGATCGCGACATCGTAGCGCCCCGTGTCGAGCGTTTCTCGATATGGTGCGTGCGTGGCGGAAATCACTGCCGCGTCGATCGTGCCGCCGGCCCGCGATTCTGCCGCGGCACCTGCCGTGATGAATAACGATGTGCCGCTGTGATTATCCCAAAACACACGTGGGCGGATTTCCGATCGGTGGTAACCCGGCAAATCCGCCCAACCGTCGCCATCAATATCGTTTGCCTCGTGCCAATGTCCGCCGGCGAGCAACGTTCCTCCCCACCCGCCACTGAAGGGCTGCGAGAAGTATGCGACGGCATCCGTCTCGCCACGGCTCGACCGGTTCACGATGACCTCTCGCACGCGTTCGGTCGGACGTCGAGCGATCAGGTTCACCACGCCGCCCATCGCGCCGGCACCGTAGAGCGCCGACGCCACGCCTTTGATGACCTCGACTTGACCTAGATCGACGGGTGGAATTTGGAGTAATCCGAGGCCGCCGACCTGTTCGCCGAATAACGGCAGTCCATCGGACAGGAAACGGGTGTAGCGTCCGCGCATTCCCTGAATTCGCACGCTCGCCGCGCCGAGAGACGGCGAGGAGATGGCGACGTGCAGGCCGCCCATCTCACGGAGCATGTTCACGACGTCGCCTGGTCCCTGCATGACCTGCTCTTGGACTTCTTCGGTATTCAGGACTTCGACACGCATGGGCACATCTTCAAGGCGCTTGTCCGTGCGAGTCGCGGAGACCGTCACGTGTTCCTCGACGGACGCGCCACGATTCAATGTGATCACGACTGGCTGCTGCTGATTCGCCTGCACGTCGACCGATGCCGACGCGGCGGCAAAGCCGTCCTTGACGACGACGATATCGACGTGACCGGCCGGCACGGTGACGAGCGCAATGCCTTGCGCGTCCGTCTTGTGTGTCGTTCCGTTCACAGACACGCCCGCGGCCGAAACGGGACCGTCGTCGGTCCGAACCTCGATGCGAACGGTCGCGGTTTGCGCAAATGCCGTCGCCACGTTCAGCGCGAGCATTCCAACCAGCACGCCACGCATACACGTCTCCACGCGAGCACGGATTGAGATGACGGCTCTCGCGTGCGAAGACGCACACCACAGCCGCCAGGAGATGCAGCGCGAGCGTGAGGGGACTAAATGCGAAGCGCGAGCGGCGGACTGCCGTTCGGCGTCGGCTGGATGAAGCAAAGTTCGCGCAACGGCGCGAACGACACGTGGGGGCGAGCGATCAGGCAGGCAGTTCTTAGCCGACAAACACGTCGGAGCATCTGGGCAGCAGCAACGAACCCGATGCCGATGCACACCGCGACGATGACGAGATTGCTTTCCGTATCGTTACCATCTTGTGCCGTGCGGTCCCATCGGTCGAACATCTCGGCAATCGGCGCACCGATGCACACCGACAGGAGGATGGCTCCGAAGAGTCGCCGCAGCCGCGTCCGCACGAATTCGATGGTAGCACTGAACACGGCGTGCTATCGCAAATTAACAACCCTTTGCATCTCACGGGTGAAGAACAGACCGCTCCGCATTACCACGTAAGCAACAAGGCTGATCAGCAGAAGTCGCCGGACCGCAGGGCCATTCCAGGCCGGGAAGAGTGTTGAAAGGAACAAGATAGTGATGAGGAGGTTCTCGAGATGTTCGCGTTACCGCATGCGATCGGCCACGTCAGGCATCATGGCCATCGCCGCCTGGGCGGCTTTCTGAATCTCCGCGAGATCCGCGCGACGCGGATCGTCCTCCGCCGATTCGGCGATCAATAGCTCACAGAATCCACAGATGATGCAGATGTAGTTCTTCAGCCGATGGATCAGATCTGATTCCTCTGCAGTCCCTGTACTTGTTGCCATCTGGTCATCCTTATCCAAACTCGGGTCACCTCAGACGTGTTGCGTCATGGATCGAGTGTGCGCGCATGCTGACTGAGGTCATCATCGCCGCGCGGCGCGCCGCTCTTCCGATAGCTGCAGCATCTGATCGAGCGTGTCCAAGACCTTCCGCACATCGAACGGTTTGGTGAGGTACGCGGCTGCGCCGGAGGCCAGCGCGCGTCGCATCTGCGCGGGGGTGGCGTCGGCGGTGAGGATGACGACCGGAATCTGTCGAATCGCAGGATCGCCCCATAACTGCCGTAACACGTCCTCGCCCGACATGTCTGGGAGATGGAGATCGAGAAAGATGACATCCGGATCCCGATCGCGCGCGATCGCGAGCCCCGACTCGCCATCCGGCGCATGCAGCACGGTGATCTTCGGACGGCGTGCGAGTAGCCGTGTCATCAGACGAACGTTAGATACGTTGTCTTCGACGTACAGGATGGTGCCCGATCGAGGCGTCGCGGGCCGCAGTCCGTCATGTGTCGCGACCGGAACCGTGACAGCCGCTTCACGCGAGAGTGTGAGCTCAATCCAAAAGGTGGACCCGCGGTCGATCTCGCTCTCAGCGCCCATCGAGGCGCCCATCGCTTCGGCGAGACCGCGCGACAGCGCAAGGCCGAGCCCGGTACCCTCGGTGGCCGTCGTTTCGGCGCCGAGACGCTCGAACGGGTTGAAGAGCAGCCGCATCTTGTCCGGTCGTATTCCGGCGCCGGTATCCGTGACCTTGATCCGGAACCTGTCGGGTGACACGCAGTCGAAACCCACCGTTACCCGGCCGTTCGGCCGGTTGTACTTGACGGCGTTCGAGATGAGATTCAACAGAATCTGCCGCAAGCGCTGACGGTCGGCGACCACCGCGAGCGAGGGATCGATTTCGTCGACCACGAGCAGAATTTTTCGTTCGGCCGCGAGCGGCTCGACGAGATCGACGACATGCCACGTGATGTCGCGCACACCGACGGGCTCGAGCGACAAGGAGAGGCGGCCGGCCTCGATTCGGGAGATGTCGAGCACCTCGTTGACGAGATCGAGCAGGTGCTGCCCGCCTTTGAGGATCTGCTGGACGTTGTCGCGGGGCTCGTCGCCGAGCGGCTCGCTGGTCAGCAGTTGCGCGAAACCGAGCACCGCGTTCAACGGCGTCCGGAGCTCGTGACTCATCCGCGAGAGAAAGTCGCTCTTCGCGTGATTCGCGCGCTCCGCTTCTTCCCTCGCCTGTCGCACGGCAGCTTCGGCGCGTTTCTGCTCGGTGATGTCGCGGATGAATGCGTTGAAGGTCAGCTGTCCTCGGTCCCCTGTCGGCCAAATCGTCAGTTCGACCGGAAACTCGGATCCGTCGCGGCGGAGCCCGCTCAATTCAAGACGCTGATGCAGCATCCGCGCATCGCCGGTCTCGACAAACCGCGCGAAGCCGCGGCGATGCTGTTCGCGGTAGGATTCGGGCACGATCGTATCGACCAGAATGCGTCCGAGCGCCTCCTCGCGTGGCCACCCGAACATCGCCTCGGCGCGCGTGTTCCATTCGACGATGCGGCCGCCGGTGTCGGCGCCCACGAACGCGTCGTTTGCCGTCCGCAGAATGGCCCGGGTCCGCTCCTCGCTTTCGAGGAGGGCTTGCTCGGCGGTGCGACGGTCGCTGATGTCGATGCAGTACCAGAGAATGCGCATCGGCCGGCCGGTGTCGCTGTATTCGACATGCATCAGGCTGAAAAACCAGCGATACCGTCCGTCGGCGGACCGGAACCGGTACTCCTGCGGAATCTGGACGGTGTGCGACTCGAGCGCCTCGCGCAGATGACCGGCCGCCCGTTCGAGATCGTCCTGGTGCAGCAGCGTGCGCCAGAAGTTGCGGACGCCGACAATTTCGCGCTGGTTGTAGCCGAGCAGACGGTTGACATTGGGGCTTGCATACGTGATGCGGAACTCGCGCGGATCGATCCGAAAGATCATCGACGGGCTTGCCGCGATCAGATCTTCCAGGAAGAGTTTTGCCTCCTGCGCGCGGGCGTTTTCGCGCCGCACCTGTGCTTCGCCGAGGGCGCGATTGACGGCGGATCCAAGTCTCGCAAGCCGCTGTTTGACCACGTAATCAGTGGCACCGGCCTTCAGCCGCTCGACGGCGATCTCTTCGCCCAACGTGCCCGAGACGAAGATGAACGGGACGTCCGGCGCTCGCTCGACAGTCAACGCGAGCGCGGCCTGACCATTGAAGGTGGGAAGACGATCGTCCGCCAGAATCACATCGAACCCGCCGGAGTCCAGGGCGTCCGCGAACGCGTCGCGAGTGTCGACCACCACGATGTCGCACGTCAGGCCCTGCGAGCGCAGCGTCTCGGCGACCAGTTCGCGATCGACTGGATCGTCCTCGACGTGCAGCACGCGCAGCGATTCCCGACGATCAGTCACGGGTCGGTCCCGCCGTGCGCTGTGGCGGCGGCTCGTTGATGACTGCCCAGAACCCGCCGAGCAGCTTGACGGCGTCGATGAACTCGTGGAAGCCGACCGGCTTGACGACATAGGCGTTCACGCCGAGCTCGTAACTCCGCACCAGATCCTGTTCCTCGCGCGACGAAGTCAACATGACCACGGGAATGCTCTTGAGCGATGAATCGGCTTTGATCTGGCGGAGAACCTCGATGCCATCGACCTTGGGCATCTTGAGATCGAGCAGCACGAGCGCAGGATTGGCCCCGGCGCGTCCCGCAAATCGGTTCCGCTTGTGCAAGTAGTCGAGCGCTTCCGCGCCGTCGCGGACCACCACGATTTCGTTGACGATGTGGTTTTCGCGCAGCGCGTTGAGCGTCAGTTCGACGTCGTTCGCGTTGTCCTCGGCGAGGACGATCTGCCTCAAGTCCGCGATCATTTACGCCGTTCCTCCCTGGGGCAACGACACGTAAAAGGTCGCGCCGCCGTCCACCACGCCTTCGCCCCACACCTTGCCGCCATGGCGGTGAACGATGCGGCGCACGTTGGCCAGTCCGATACCGGTACCCTCGAACTCGTCGCTGCTGTGCAATCGTTGAAAGACGCCGAATAATTTGTCCGCGTAGGCCATGTCGAAGCCGACGCCGTTGTCGCGCACGTACACGACCGTCTCGGTGGATCCGGCCCCGTCGACGTTCACCTCGATCACGGGGTGCGGACGGTTCGAGCTGTACTTCACCGCGTTCGAAAGCAGGTTGACGAAGACGAGGCGCAGCATCGACGGATCGCCCTGCACGTGTGGCAGTGGGCGCACATCCCACCTGATGTCTTTGCGAGCCTCTCGGCTGACCTCGAGTACCGCCTCGCGCACGACGACGTCGAGGTCCACCTCACGCCGATCGAACGCGGCGCGGCCGGTGCGCGAGAATGACAGGAGGTCGTCAATCAGCCGGCCCATGTGCGTCGCAGCCTTGCTGATCGTTTTCACGTAGCGCCGGTCCTGCTCCTCCATCCGGCCGTTCGCAGATTGCTCGAGCAGCGTGGCGAAACCGACAACGTGACGGAGCGGCGCGCGCAGGTCGTGCGATACGGAGTAGCTGAACGACTCGAGTTCGTCGTTGATCACGTTCAACTCGGATACGTGGCGTGCGAGAGCCTCGGTGGCGCGCTTCTCGTCGGTCACATCGCGAGCCGCCGCGTAGATCAGCCCCTGCTCGCCGGCCGCCGCTGACTTCCAACTGAGCCAGCGATACGACCCGTCCTTTGCGCGGTAACGGTTTTCGAATCGAACGGTGATGCCACCAGCCGCCAGGCCCGCCGCCTCGTGGGCCGTTGCCGCCCGGTCGTCGGGATGAACCAAATCCATGTACGGCATCGAGGTGAGCTCGTCTGCCGACCATCCGAGCGTTTCTTCCCACGCCGGGTTGACCCGTTGAAAGCGGCCATCGGTTCCGGCAATGCACAGCAGGTCGATCGAGAGCGAAAAGAATCGATCGAGGGTCGCGGTGCGCTCGCGCACGCGCGATTCCAGTTCGTCGTGATCGGCCGCGACCCGTTCGGTCATCGCGTTGAAGGCATCGGCGAGCTGTCCAATCTCGTCGCCGCGACGAGCGGTGCGGACCCGCCGCGTGTATTCGCCGGACGCAATCGCGGCCGTAGCCGTCGTGAGATCGTGGAGCGGTGTCGTGATGCGCGCGCTCACGACGCTGATCAAAAGGGCCGACAGCCCGATGGCGATCAACCCGAACACCACCATCCGTCGCTGCATGGCGTACGCGGGTGCGAGGATGCGGTCGCGCGGGAACTCGATCCACGCCGCCCATGGCGTCCCAGCGACCACGCTGACCGCTCCCAGTCGGCGCTCCCCGCTCGCCGTCCGGTACTCGACGACTCCGTTCCGTGTCGGGTCGATGGGAGGCTGAGGCACGACCTTGGAGAAGTTCGTCCAGATGCCGCCGCTCTGATGTCCGACCGCGACGAGCGCGCCGTTGCCGACCAGGCGATTCAACGTGTCAGTCGTCTGGGCCGTCGTCAACGTCCGGCGTACGACGATGTAGCCGAGCGGTCTGCCCGCAGCCGGGTTCCCTCCGTTTGCGGGCGGCGTCTGGTCGAGGATTTCGGTGACCAATCCGTAGAAAACCGTGTCGTGCGAGCGCTGAAAGGTCGAGAGACCTGGAACGAGCGGTACCGTTGCGTCCAGAGGCACAGCCTTGCCACGGGCGGGTCCGACCTCCAGCACGCGTTCGCCGCCGGCAGTCCTCAATTCGACGGGGGGCTGTGCCGCGACCGCGAGCGGTGTCAACAGCTCACGCACCGCGGCGGCATCGGTCGATGGATTGGCGACAAAGCGCCGCACCGCCGGGTCACTCGCGATGCGGCGGCCTTCGTTGGTGCCCCGCGCGGCGCCCTGAGCCAGAATCGCACCGAGTTGATCGGCGGCGGTTTGCGCCCGTTCGCTGCCCGCGCGCAACAAGCCCTTTTCGATTTCGCGATTGATGACCCAGAACACGGTGACCAACACCAGCGCGATCAGGCCGGACATCAGGAGCGGCAGCCGCAGTCGAAGAGATCGCCAGAGAGGAAGCGACCGGCTCATCGTAGGTCCTTCGGGGCGCCGGGTCGAAACAGTTCGCCATGGGTTTCGCGCAGGACGGTGATGAAGACCTCGACCAGATTGGCGCGCCGCCAGCCGCGACTGACCTCGTTTTCGAGTTCCCGGCAGGCGTCGTCCAGCGTCATCGCCGCGCGGTACGGTCGATCGGTCGTGAGCGCGTCGAAGACGTCGACCACGCTCATGATTTGCGCGAGCAACGGAATGTCCTCTCCGCCGAGTCCATCCGGATACCCGGTGCCGTCGAACCGTTCGTGATGGTGGCGGATGATTGGCCGGACGCGTTTCAGCGAGCGCAACGGAGCGCACAGGCGATCGCCGATCACCGTGTGCTGCTTCATGACGTCGAATTCGGAGGGCGTCAGTCGAGCCGGTTTCAGCAACACGGCGTCGGGCACGCCAACCTTACCGATGTCGTGCAGAACTCCGCCGCGGCGCAACGCCTCGACATCCTCGGCCTGTAATCCAAGCGCCTCACCAACGGCGACCGCAGACGTCGCCAGCCGTTGACAGTGTCCATCGGTGTACGCGTCGCGGGCTTCGATCGTGAGGGCAAGGCTCATAATGACCGACTGCGCCGAATCGAGTTCGTCGGTATAACGTTTCAGCCGGAAGAGTGAACGCACGCGCGCGAGCAATTCTTGCGGATTCGGCGGCTTGCTCAAGAAGTCGTCGGCGCCCGCTTCGATGCCGCGAATCCGATCCTCGGCGTTCTGGAGCGCTGTCACGAGGACAACTGGGATCAGCCGTGTGCCCGGGTCGGATTTGATCGCGCGACAGACATCGAGGCCGGAGCGTCCGGGCATCATCACGTCGAGCAGCGCCACATCCGGCTGCTCGCGTGCGATGAGCTCTAACGCATCGGCGCCGTTGTCGGCGCGAATCACACGATGGCCGTCACGGGCGAGCAGGCGGGCGAGGTACTCGGCGACGGCCGGCGTATCATCTGCGACGACCACCGTCCCACCTGATTCCGATGGCAGCGGATGATGCCCCGTCGCCTGGCTGTCTTGGCCCTGGGATCGGTCCTGAAAGTTCGAGCTCACGGACACCATCAGAGGAAGCGGACTACCTGTGTCAGGTTTCGGTAATCGCGCCCTAGGACATTAGGTGCGAAGGATGTAACTCGTGTCTGCCGATTGCACGGAACTGCGCGAGCCGGCTACGCGTGCCAGCGACGAGATCGGCGATGATGCGTTTCATCAGATGGAAGAGGAATTGGATTGGATCGAAATGGCTGACGGCGGGAAGGGAGAATGACCGCCTCGTTAAGCCGCCTATGCGGCCATCGCGAGCTCGGTCGGTTCCAGTGCGAGCGTCAGTACCTGATCCACTGTCCCGACGAGATGAAACTGCATCTGGTCGCGCACGTCGGACGGGACGTCATCCAGGTCGGGCTGATTGCGCTCGGGCAGGATGAGCTCTGTGAGGCCTGCGGCATGCGCGGCAAGTACCTTCTGCTTCAGGCCGCCAATGGGGAGCACCCGGCCTTGAAGCGTCACCTCGCCAGTCATGCCGACCGTACTCTTGACAGGTCGGCGGGCCAGAAGCGACGCAATTGCCGTCACCATGGTGATCCCTGCGCTCGGCCCGTCCTTCGGTATTGCACCCGCCGGCACGTGAACGTGTAGTTCGCGGTCATCGAGCGCGTGTTCGTCGATTCCGAGATCGGATGCATGACTCTTCACGTAGGTGAGCGCAATCCGCGCCGATTCCTTCATGACGTCGCCGAGTTGCCCGGTCAACACCAACGCGCCCGTGCCGGGCATGGAGGCGGCTTCCACGAAGAGGACATCACCGCCCACACCCGTTACCGCGAGACCCGTCGCGACGCCAGGCACGGCGGTACGGACCGCTGCTTCGTAAAAGAACTTCGGCCGCCCGAGCGCATCGCGGACAGCCTCGTGATCGATCGCCAGTGGCGTGGTCTGGTCGGCTGAGGCAATCCGCGTTGCCGTTTTCCGAAGCAGTGTGCCGAGCTCTCGTTCGAGCTGGCGGACACCGGCCTCTCGCGTGTAGTCAGTGACGATCCGGCGCAGCACCGCATCCGTCACCGTTACTTCTTCGACACGCAGGCCATTCCGCTCGACCTGACGCGGCCAGAGATGCCCGCGTGCGATGGTCACCTTCTCTTCAGTCGTGTACCCGTCGAACCGGATCGCTTCCATGCGATCGAACAGCGCGGCGGGAATGGTATCGGCAACGTTCGCCGTCGCGACGAACAGCACGTGCGACAAATCGAGCTCGACGTCGAGATAGTGATCCCGGAACGCATGATTCTGCGCCGGGTCGAGCACCTCGAGCAGTGCCGCCGAGGGATCGCCGCGCCAGTCCGCGCCAATCTTGTCGACCTCGTCGAGCATGATCACCGGATTCATCGTGCCCGCGTCACGCAGTGCCCGCACGAGCCGTCCCGGCAGCGCTCCGATATACGTGCGGCGGTGGCCGCGGATCTCAGCTTCGTCGCGGACGCCGCCGAGCGACATCCGCACGAACTGCCGCCCGGTGGCTCGTGCGATCGATTCGCCGATCGATGTCTTGCCGGTGCCGGGAGGTCCGATCAGGGTGAGGATGACGCCCGACCGGCGATTCTCGGTCATGCCGCGATCCGTTCGGAGCTTGCGCACCGCCAGGTACTCGGTGATGCGTCTTTTCACGTCGTCGAGGCCTTCGTGGTCGGCGTCGAGCACCTCGCGAGCATGCGCGGGGTCGAGATGCTCCTCGGACCGCTTCGCCCAGGGAACCGCCAGCAGCCAGTCAAGATACGTGCGAATCATCGAGGACTCGGCGTTCGAGTCTCCCATTCGCTCCAGTCGGCTCAACTCGCGTTCCGCCTGCTGACGCACCGTCTCCGGCATGCCCGCGTTCGAAATCTTTTGGCGGTATTCGTCCACGATCGAGCCGTCGTTCTCGCCAAGTTCCTTGCGAATCGCGTCCATCTGACGGCGCAGGAAATATTCGCGCTGCTGCTTCTGGGCGCCGTCTTCGACGTCGTCTCGAATGCGCTTTCGCACCTGCAGCTCTGCCAGCCGCTCTCGCTGAAACTGAACCGCCAGCCCGAGCCGCTCGACGACGTCGAACGTTTCAAGGAGCTGCAGCTTCTGACCGAAGCTCAAGTCGGGCGAGTAGCCCGCCGTATCGGCCAAGGCGCCCGCATCGGTGATGGACCGCACGAATGCGCGGATCCGTCCGTCGTCGCCTCGCAACTCGAGAATCTCGTCGACAACCGCGCGATACTCACGTTCCAGCTCGCGCGTGAAACTGGCAGCTGGCGCCTGGTCGGGACGGGACTCGAAATCCACTCGAAGCACGCCGTCCTCGTCGCCCGCCGCTCCGCCGGGGATCGCGCGATGGAGGGCCACGAGCGAGACCGCGAGCCCGCGGCCCGCGAGTCGCACGCGCTCGGATACCTCCGCCACAACGCCGACGCGCGCGTATGTGTTCTGCTGTCTAGGCACCAGGAGCACGCGATCGTCGCCGCCGACGTCGACCGACAGGGTGACCGGCATGCCCGGGAACACTACCGTGTCATCCAGGGGAATGATTCGCAGCCTTTTCATAGTGCGACCAGAATAGTCGGAGATACTTGATTTTGTCAACTATTTATTTCATCAAGTACAATGGCTGCGATGCATCGGTCAGAGCACGATGCCTGTCGGGCCTGGCAGCTCCTGATGAAGTTCTTCTTCGCGCAGCGGGAGCACCTGCCGTCTTCGGAGGGCGAATTCGATCTCTCGCCGATCCAGTGCCACGTGCTGCACTTGATCGAACCAGGGCGTCCCCTGCCGATGAGCCGGCTTGCCGAGACGCTTTCGTGTGACGCGTCGAACGTGACGGGACTGGTTGATCGCCTGGAATCCCGAGGTCTCGTGCGGCGGCAACCTTCGCCCGAGGACCGGCGGGTGAAAGCGCTTCAACTCACCCCAAGGGGCGCGCGAATGCGCGCGCAGCTCCTCAGGCGGATGGCACGACGATCTTTGCCGCTGTCGAGGCTCTCTCGCGACAAGCGGCGAACGCTCGTGAAAATCCTCGAGGCGCTCGTCGACGAGGGGTCGATCTAAAGCGCCTCCGTGCCGCGGTTCGACCGAAGGGCGATCAGAGCGTGGGTGTAGCCTGTGGTCGCGAGGCTGCCTCGAGCAGCCTCTGGTGCTTCAGGCAGTACGGTGTCCAGGGAACGGCCTCGAGCCGCTTTGGCTCGATCGGTCCGCCATCCACCACGCAGCGACCGAAGGTGCCATCTTCGATCCGCCGCAGTGCGTCGCGCACCTGCTGCAGCACGGTGGCGTCGAGCTCGGCTTCCGTAAAGTCCTCGCTTTCGGCTTCATCAGCAACACTGGCATCACCGATATCGCCCGGCGAGTCCCTCACTTGCTCGCGCGCACGTTCGCGGTCGCGTGCCGCGCGCGTCGACAGTTGTTTTTCGAGCTCGAGCAAACGGCGCTTGGACTCCTGGACATTCATGTGGTCTCCTCCCTGCCTGGAAGAATTCACTCGAGGCGCTGAATCTCCCGATACCGGAAGCAGTCGACGAGGTGATCGTTCACCATGCCGACCGCCTGCATGTGCGCGTAGACGACGGTCGAGCCAACGAAGCTGAATCCCCGGCGCTTGAGGTCCTTGCTGAACGCGTCGGACTCGCGTGACGTCGCCGGAATCCTCGTCATCGTCTTCCACCGATTCAGCCTGGGGCATCCATCGACGAACCGCCAGCAATAGGCGTCGAAACTTCCGAACTCGTCCTGAATCGCGAGAAACGCCCGCGCGTTGCGCACAGCCGATTCGATCTTCATCCGGTTTCGAATGATCGCCGGATCCGCGACGAGCTTCTGAACGCGGGCCTTCGTGTATCGCGACACTTTCTGAGGATCGAACTGGCTGAACGCGCGGCGATACCCTTCGCGCTTCTTGAGCACGATCGACCAACTGAGTCCGGCCTGCGCCGCTTCGAGCACGAGGAATTCGAAGTGCTTGCGATCGTCATGGACCGGCACACCCCATTCGCGATCGTGATACTGCAGCATCAGCGGATTGTCGATGCTCACCCAGCTACATCGTTTGCCTCGCGTCGCCGTCATTGTGTTCCGTAGGTCTTCTGACCGCCGTTGTTCCGGGCGTATGGTGTCTGCCGTTGCGGCGCCTGCTACCGAATCAGTGCGCCCGCGAGCGCGGCAGCCAGCGCGGCTGCCGCCGCCGCCATCATCACCAGACCGAAGGCCGAGGCGAAGGACTCATCCATCGCCCGCCGGACCGCAACTCGCTGCACGGATTCAATCGCCGCGTCGATTTCGGCTCCAGCCAACTTTGGCAATTCGCGGTCGATGGCGGTCCGTGCGGCTGCAGGCAGTTCGAGCCGGTCGAGCGCCGCCCTCACGCGCACGTCGAAGCTCCGCACCAACAGGACACCGAACACAGCGATCGCGATCAGACCGGCGACACGCGCGACTGCGTTGTTCACGCCCGATGCCACGCCCGCGTGTTGCGCTTCGACAGCGGTCATCGCCGTCGTGGTGAGCGGGGCCACCACGATCGCCATGCCAACCCCGAGCACCACGACGGCCGGGAAGAACGTCGTCCAGTAGGAGCCGCCGACTCCCGACCGGGCGTAGAGAATCAGCCCCACCGCGGCGACGATCGGCCCGATGGTGAGCGGCAGGCGACTGCCAACGCGGGCGGCGAGCCCGCCGGACCACCGTGACAACAGGAACATCAGTATCGGCAACGGAAGCAACGCTGCACCCGCCCCTGTGGCCGAATAATGCTGCACCTGAATGAGATTCAACGGCACGAGCCAGAAGACCGTGGCCAGCGCGCCATACAAGAACAACGTCAGGAGATTGGCCAGCGTGAACGGTCGCGACCGGAACAAGCCGATCGGAAGCATCGGTGCAGCGACTCGACGTTCGAAGACCACGAGAACGGCGAGCGATACCGCACCGCAGCCCATCGTCACGAACACGAGCGGATGGCTCGCACCGAGGCGCGGCCACTCGAGGAGGGCGAAAACGACACCACCAAGCCCGGCGACGGCCAGGCCGGCGCCTGTCCAATCGATCCGCGAGGTTCGCGATGGGTCGCGGCTTTCGCTCATGAATCGCGCCGACAGCGCGACGACGATCGCGGCCAGCGGCACGTTCAGGAAGAAGACCGCGCGCCAGCTGACGTGCTCGATCAGCCAGCCGCCGGCGATGGGTCCGAGGGCCGACGTCATGGCGCTGAAACCGGACCACGTGCCAATCGCCCGGCCGCGATCGGCGTCGTCGAACGTGGCGCTGATAATCGCGAGGCTCCCCGGTACGAGGAAGGCGGCGCCGACGCCCTGCGCCGCACGCGCCACGATGAGCGCGCGCATGGATCCCGCGAGACCGCAGGCGGTCGACGCGATGGTGAACAGCATGACGCCAGCAAGGAACGTCCGCTTACGTCCGAATTGATCGCCCATCGAGCCGCCGACGAGAATCAGACCGCCCAGGAACAAGGCGTACGCCTCGATCACCCATTGGACGTCAGTGATGGTCGCGTGCAGCTCTGCCTGAAGCGCGGGCAGAGCAACGTTCACCACGGTCGCGTCGACGAACGTCAGGCTGGAGCCGACGATGGTCGCCACCAGCGTCCATTGACGCCCCGAAGGCATTCGCGCTCGCGCGGACGGCAGCGACAATGCGCCTGCCGTGTCATGCATGAATCTCTTCAACCGCTATCGCGATGCGCGATTGTATTGCAGGTGAGTTATTTATGATGCACATCATGTATACTTGTCAACCGCACTGACAAGGAGTGATCCGTGAGAGTGACGCGCGAGCGGGCGGCGGCGAACCGGCAGAAGATTCTGGACGCCGCCGGCACGCTGTTCCGCCAGCATGGCTTCGATGGCATCGGCGTCGCCGACATCATGAAGCGCGCCGGGCTGACGCACGGCGGCTTCTACGGGCATTTCCCGTCGAAAGACCGGTTGGCCGCGGAGACGTGCGCCAGCGTGCCGGGCAACGATTCCTGGATCGAGAAGGTCGCCGGCTCCGCACGCCCGACGTTCGAAGCCGTCGTCCGCGGGTACCTATCGCCGCGCCATCGCGACGATCCGGGACACGGATGTCTGTTCGCCGCGCTCGGATCGGATGTCGTGCGCCAGCCGCGGACCGTTCGCCGCGCCTTCACGGAAGGACTGCGCTCCAGAGTTGACGGTCTGGGGAAGCTGCTGCAGGGCCGATCGGCCGCCGCCCGGCGCGAAAAGGCGCTGGCGACGATGGCCGGTCTCGTGGGCGCGCTCATGCTGGCGCGCGCCGTCGACGATTCGAAACTGTCCGACGAAATTCTGAAAGCCGGCGCGGCAACCTTTGGCAGATCCTGACGACCATGCCATCGCCCCGCGTGACGGTCGTCACAAGAAGGAGAGCGATTATGCGCGCGTTGTTCGTCCTCCCGTTCGCGTTGGTCTTCACACTCGCCTCGGCGTCGGCGGTCTCCGCGCAGGCGCCGCGAGCCGGCGGTGAGCGGCTCGGGAAGGTTCATTTCGCCACTTCGTGCGCGGCGCCGGTCGCCGAGGAATTCGATCACGCGATGGCGCTCCTCCACTCCTTCGAATTCGCCGACGCGATCACCGGCTTCAAGAAAGCCCTTGAAGGCGATCCGTCGTGCGGCATCGCGCAGTGGGGGATCGCCATGAGCACGTGGGGCAACCCGTTCGCGGGGCTGCGCTCGCCGAAAACGCTGCAGGAGGGTCTCGCGGCGGCGCAGACGGCGCAGACGATCGGCGCCAAGAGCGAGCGCGAGCGCGAGTACATTGCGGCTGTGGCGCTCCTCTACAAGGACGCCGACACGCTGGATCACCGCGCGCGGACCGTCGCGTACGAGAAAGCGATGGAGCGCATCTACACGAAATACCCGACCGACCTCGAGGCTGCGGCGTTCTACGCGCTCGCCGTCGATCAGACGGCGCTGCCGACCGACAAGACCTACGCCAATCAGCTCAAAGCCGCGGCGATTCTGGAGAAGCTCTACACGGTCGAACCCGATCATCCCGGCGTGACGCATTACCTGATTCACAGCTACGACGTATCGGCGCTCGCGCCGCGCGCGCTGCCATATGCGCGCAAGTACGCGAATCTCGCGCCCGACGCGCCGCACGCGCTCCACATGCCGGCGCACACGTTCACCCGCGTCGGCTCGTGGCAGGAATCGATCGACACGAACATCCGGTCGCACGACGTCGCGATGCAGCGGCACGACCCCGGCGAAGCGCTGCATGCGTGGGACTACGAGATGTACGCGTATCTGCAGACCGCCCAGGATGCCGCGGCGAAGAAAATTCTCGACGGCGTGAACGAGATCATCGCGCGCCCGGCGGCGCCGGCCGGTGGCCGCGCCGACATGCCGGCCATGCCGGGAATGGCCGGCGGGCCCGCGGGCGGATGGGCCGCGGCCGCGATTCCGGCGCGCTGGGCCATCGAGCGCGGCGCGTGGTCGGAGGCAGCAGCGCTGACAGCGCGGCCAAGCCCGCAGCCGTTCGTCGAAGCGATCACCCGCTTCGCGCGCGCGCTCGGCGCCGCGCGATCGGGTAAACCGGACCTCGCGAAAGCCGAGATCGAGCAGCTGATCGCGCTGCGCGAAAAAGAAGTCCAGGCCAAAGACGCGTACTGGGCCACGCAGCTCGACATCCAGCGCCAGGCGGCGCAGGGATGGGCGTTCTGGGCCGAAGGCAGGAAAGAGGACGCGTTGCGGACGCTGACCGCTGCGGCGGCGCTCGAAGATACGACCGACAAGTCGGCGATCACGCCCGGGCCAATCGCGCCGGCGCACGAGCTGCTCGGCGAGATGCTGCTCGAAGCGAATCAACCCGCAGCCGCCCTGAAGGAATTCGAGACCAATCTGAAGAGAGAGCCGAATCGATTCCGATCGGTGTACGGCGCCGGTCGTGCGGCAGAATCGGCCGGCGATCGCGCGAAGGCGCGCAGCTACTACGGTCAGCTCGTCAAGATTTGCGAACGCGGCGACCGCCGAGCGCGGCCGGATCTCGATCATGCGCGTCAATACGTCGGCGCCTCGACCTCGTCGGAAAGGCCTCGTGCGAGCGATTCGAAGCCCTCTTCCGTTACGCCGCTCTGAGCTGGAGGCCGCGCTTCGCGTCCGTCTCGTCACAACGCCACGGACGTGGTGTGGTGATGCGTAACTTCACGATCGCTACCGCCCAAATTGGCTCGGCGCGTGGCGACGTCTCGGGGAATCTCGTCGCCCACGCGGACGCGGTCGCGGCGGCGGCGCCGTACGACGTCTCGGTACTCGTGTTCCCCGAGCTCTCGCTGACCGGATACGAACCCGACCTCGCGGCCTCCCTCACGTTTGCGGCTGACGATGCTCGTTTGGATTCGCTGCGCCGTCTGGCCATTCAACATCGGATCACGCTGATTGTCGGCGCGCCGATCCGAAACGGCGCCGACAAACCGGCGATCGGAGCGTTCATCCTGACACCCGACGGCGACATCAGGACCTATCTCAAGATGCACCTTGGTGCAAGTGAGATCGCCCATTTCTCTCATGGCGCCAGGCCCCTGACGCTCGATGTGGACGGTCAGAGGCTCGGCATATCGATCTGCGCCGACTCCTCCCGCGAATCTCATCCCAAGACGTATGCCGATCTCGGAGCACAGGTCTATGCGGCCGGCGTGTTTCTCACCAGGGAGTGGTACGTGGACGACGCGCCGAGGCTGCAAAAGTACGCCACGAAGTTCGGGATGCTCGCCGTGATGGCCAATCAGGGAGCATCCACAGGCACGTACGAATCAGCCGGAAAGAGCGCGATATGGGCTCCCGGTGGACACCTCCTTGTTCAGGCCGATGGCGTGGAGCGCGCGTTGCTGACAGCTACGCTGGCAAAGAGCGGCTGGCAGGGAAACCTGGTTCGAATGTAGCCGGAAGCAGCCGTGTCGACTCGGCCCGAAAACGATGTGAGAGGGGTTGCCTGCGGTTGCGGCTGATCGAGCCTCCGACAGACCGCATCCTTATATATAGGTGGTGAGCCCGGGCGCGCGCTGAGCGCGTTCGCCCCGCGCCTGTCGGCTATTATGACCCTTCGTCGTAAGATGCCGTCGCCGCGGCGGAGACAACGATGGACATGCGTCGCCTGCTCTCGATCGTCCTCGCGTTTGCGATTGGCGGTTCACATCCCGCGGCGCAATCGACCGGCTACGCCGCGAAGCGCCCTGTCTTCGGCGGCGCGTGTCCCGCCTGCCCGTGGGGCGCGATGGCCGACATCGTCAAAGCAGCGATGAAGCCGCACGGGTGGGACGTGCAGGTCTGCTACTACTGCGCCGGCGGACCCCGCGAGGCGCGTCTCGTGTCCGCGAAAGCGATGGCGACCCCGCCGCAGAATCCGACCGCAGCCGCGCTTCCCACGCCGCAGGCCCCGATCGACTTCGGCGCGACGAGCGTGGAGCTTCTCCAGTACGCGTACCTGGGAATCCACGATTTCGCGAAGGATCCCGAGGGGCCGCGAACGCAACTGCGCCTCGTCGCCAATATTCAGACACCGAGCTACTTCATGGTCGCGGTGAACGTGAAGTCCCGGATTGACGATCTGCGGCAAATCGCCGAACGGAAGATGCCCATCAAGCTGGTTGCGCGCGGCGGCGCGACCGAGCCGATCAACGACGCCGTGCTCGAGCACTACGGACTGTCGGAGGAGAAAATCAAAGCGTTCGGTGGAACGGTGGCCGGCGGCTATACCAAAGGCTCTGACGTGGACGTCATCATCGGATGGGGCGCTCTCACCAACGCGCCCGAATACGCGTTGTGGTATCAGGCGACGCAGGAGCACGACTTCAAGTACCTCGAGCTGCCGGCGGATTTGCGTGCGCGGCTGGCGAAGGCGTTCTACCTCCAGGTGCACGAAGCGCCGTTATTACTCCGCGGCGTCGATCGCCGGATCCCGACCATCGTCCGCGACGGAACCGCGGTGTACGGCCGGACCGACATGCCCGACGACTTCGCGTACACGCTCGCGAAGGCGCTCGACGAGCAGCAGGAGCTCTTTCACTGGAGCCACATGCCGTTCTCGTACAACCCGAAGACGGTGTGGAAAGCGTGGGATGTGCCGCTGCATCCGGGCGCGGCGCGCTATTACAAGGAGCGCGGATACACGAAGTAGGTGCGAAGAATTGGTGACGCGGAACGCCGCGGGTGTCAGCGATCGCGTGATCGCAGCGATTCTTGAGGTCGCTCAGTCACGCGAAGAACTGCAACAATGTACAACTCAGAACGTCACGACGCGATCGTGGTCCACGACGAGCTGCGCGTAACGTTTGGGATCGATGAATTCGGCGTTCTTCCCACTGAGATCGGCTTCGGAGACCCCACGGGCCTTCGCGCACCCGCCTCACACGTAGACTCGGACGCCATTTTCGATCGCGAACTGCAACAGATCCTTCAGCGGCGGGACGGCGAAGCCCGTGAGGGCATCGCGCACCTCGTTTTTCAGCACGACCGGGGCGTCGGCCATGAGCGAGATGCTGACCTGATGCCCGGCCTCAATCGCGCCCTTCGCGACATGAAACGGCATCGTCGCGCGTGTCGGGTCGTCCGATCCATGCGTTCCAGTCAGAAGCAGTTTGGCCATTCTGTCCTCCCTCCTCAAGACGTCACCGCAGCGCGCTTTTCGTGGCGCACAGGTTGACGCCAACGACGCCGTACCGCCGTGCGGTGCGCTCTTTCGTCGTACCGGCAAAGCAATCGAAGCGGCTCGTGATCGCCACGTCGCTGAATCCGGCCGACGCGAACACGTCGATGAGCTCTGCTTCCAGCAGAGCGCCGGCGATTCAACCAGTCCAGAGGTCGATGTCCCGCAGCGCGCTGTCAGGCAGCACCTCGCCGATGATGATGTCGGCGATCTGCACGCGACCACCGGGTTTGAGAACACGGGCGATCTCGGCGACCGCCCGCTCCTTTTCCGGTACGAGGTTCAGGACGCCGTTCGAGATCACGACGTCGACACTTCGATCATCAATCGGCAATCGGGTCGCGTCGCCGTTTCGCACTTCAACGTTGTCGAGGCCGCACGCCGCAGCGCCTGCGGTCGCGCGTTGACGCATCGCCTCGGTCATGTCGACGCCAATCGCGCGACCGCGAGGGCCCGCTCGGCGCGCAGCCAGCAGCAGATCGGTGCCGGCTCCACAGCCGATGTCGACCACTGTCGCGCCGGCTGGAATGCGGCCAATCGCGTGCGGATTGCCGACGCCGGCAAATGAAGACGTCACGTCCGCCGTCAACGCGGCGAGTTCCGTCGAATCGTATCCAAGCATCGTCGCCGCATAGTGCGAGCCGCGATGAAAATGAAACTCGCCATTTGGCGACGTTGCCACGCGTGAGTACATCGTCTGGACTTCCGCGCGGAGACTGGCGACGTCAAAGTCGATCGGACAGGTTACAGCCACGGTGTCTCTCCAGGTCTAGCGCGTTGTCGGCGGCTTGCATGGAACAGCATCGGATCACCTACGGACAACAGTCGCACAGCGGATGGCGTTCAGATTCGTCGCGCGGATTTGATCGGCATTCTCGGGACGCGCTGGAATCTCCGCGATCATGAGTTGGACGAAGGCATCCCGATCCTCGGTGGCAAAGGCGCGGTTGAATCGTCGCTCGAATCCAATCGTGGATGCAGGCTTCCCATTGAGCCGCCGTCCGCACACCGATCCTGCAAAGGCGCCCGGCCAGACTTCCACGTGATCCGATAACGTCCGGAGCCGAGCCGCACTCTCGAAGAGCGCAAGCGCTCCGCTCTCGGCACTCGTGGCGAGCTCGGTCCGTCCCATATCGCCGACCATGAGCGTGTGCCCCGTCAGCACGAACCACGGTTCCGGTCCCCGCGTGCGATCGGCAACGAGCAACGAGATGTGCTCCGGCGTGTGCCCAGGTGTGTGCAACACGCGAAGTGTCACATTGCCGACGGACAACTCCTGATCGTGGGCGAGACGAGAACCATCTGGCGGATCAATCGACTCGTGTACGAGGTAGCTCGCACCAACCGCATCAGCAAGAGATCGGCCGCCGGAACGATGATCCGCATGGACGTGCGTGTCGATGACATGCATGATGCGCATGCCGGTCTCCCGACTGGCCTGCTGGTAGGGACCGATGTCTTCCACGGGATCGACGACGATGCACTGCCCTTGGCCACCGCAGCCGAAGAGGTACGAGGCACCGATCGGCGCCGTGTGGAGGAATTGGCGAAAGATCATGTGGACCTCACATGCGTTTCAGAGCGCGCGCCGACACGACCCGAATGTACGGGATTCCTTCTGATTCGTCCAATGAAACGATTGAATCCGTCTGATAGACTGCACGAATGGAGTTGCGCCAGCTGCGGACCTTTGTGGCCGTCGCCGAACTGCGGCACTTTGCGCGCGCCGCCAGTCTCTGCAACCTGTCCCAACCAGCCGTGTCGCACCAGATCGCGCTGCTCGAGGGAGAGGTCGGAGCAAAGCTCCTGAATCGTGCCGCTCGCCGCGTCTCCTTGACCGTGGCGGGTGAAGTGCTCCTCGAAGAAGCGCGACGCATTCTCGGCGCCGTCGACCGGGCGCACGAACGGATGCAGGAAGTCGCTCGTGGCGCGGTCGGCCGGATTCGCCTGGGCGCGACGCCGACACCGGGTCTCTACCTGCTTCCGCCGCTGCTCGCCAGCTATCGGAGCGAACACGAGAGCTACGATCTCCGATTCGAGATCGGGCCGATTCACGCGATTGCGGAACGCGTCGCCCGCAATGATCTCGACATGGCAATCGTTGCCGGCGTGCTGCCATCGGGGGAGCTGCAGGCGCGGAGTCTGTCGCAGGACGAACTTGTCATCATAGCGCCTCCGAACTCACCGCTGACGCGGGCTAGAGCGCTGAAACCGAATCAACTGGATGCCGAAGCGTGGCTGCTGCGCGAGGAGGGATCCGATACGAGGCGACAGACCGTCATGTGGTGGCATCGCCACCGAGTGGCGCCGACACGTACGATGACGTTCGACAATCCTGATGCGGTCAAACGTGCCGTCATGGCCGGCCTCGGCGTGGCGATGGTGTCGCGGCTCACTATCGCCGAGGATCTCGCGAGCCGCCGAGTGGCCGTGGTTCCCGTCAAGACTGGCCTCCCCGCCCGAGAGTTCCTCGTGATCGATCATCCGCAGAAGCATCACGGCGCCGCGTGCCGTGCGATGCTGGAGCTCCTCGAAGGAACATTTCCTCTGCGCGCCGTATCTTCACGGTCTCGCAAAGGCGCCGACTAGCGATTCAGCAGATTTATCGTCGCGATTTGGTCGTTTCATTGGACGAATAGAGTCGCGCCGCGTACGCTCGGTGAATGAGTCGGTCGCCGATCCACCGCGAGCGCCGCTTGGGCATTCGTGAGAACTGGCCGCAGTTCTCGCTGCTCGTCCTGATCAACGCGTGCGTCGGCGGCATGGTCGGGCTCGAACGCACGGTCGTGCCGCTCGTCGCCACACAAGAATTTCATCTCACGTCCGACACGCTCATCTTCTCGTTCATCCTCGCGTTCGGCCTGGTCAAAGCGCTGTCGAACGTCGCGTCGGGGGTGCTCGCAGATCGATTCACGCGTAAAGCGATGCTCGTCAGCGGGTGGCTGATCGGCCTGCCGGTGCCGTTCATGCTGGCGTGGGGACCGTCGTGGACGTGGATCCTCGTGGCGAATGTCCTGTTAGGTGCCAGCCAGGGCTTCACGTGGTCGATGACCGTCGCGATGAAGAACGATCTCGTAGGGACCCGGCAACGCGGACTCGCGATGGGCCTCAACGAGTTCGCCGGATATGGCGGGCTCGGAATCACGGCGCTGCTGACCGGGTTCATCGCCGCGCGCACAGGGCTGCGGCCCGAACCGTTCTACATCGGTATCGTGTACGCCGTCCTCGGACTTGGCCTGTCGATCGTCGCGGTTCGGGATACGACCGGATTCCTTCGGCACGCCACACCGGCAACGGAATCACGGATGCCAGATACAACGACGCGGCATCTGGCGCCACAGTTGGATCCGCAATCGACTAAGCGAACGATGTTCGGCGTCTGTCAGGCGGGCTTGGTGAACAACCTGAACGACGGCATATCCTGGGGAGTGCTGCCATTGCTCTTTGCGGCGCACGGTCTCGCCGTTAACGACATCGGCATCATCAAAGCGATCTACCCGCTCACGTGGAGCCTCGGGCAGCTCGGAACGGGGGCATTCGCCGATCGCGCGGGACGGCGACCGTTGATTATGTGGGGCATGATCGTCCAGGCGCTCGCGCTCGGCATGATTGGATTCGGCGCGCCATCGCCGTACGCGAGCGGAGTGGCAGGCGCGCTCTTGCTAGGCCTCGGGACCGCGATGGTCTATCCGGCGCTCTTGGCCACCGCCGCCGACATCTCGCCAGCTGCAAAGCGCGCCACGACGCTGGGGTGGTATCGCTTCTGGCGCGACCTTGGATATCCCTCAGGCGCGCTGCTCGCCGGCGTCGTCAGCGCGGCGTTTGGCCTCGTGTGGGCCATATACCTCGCAGGGTTTCTGACATTCGTCTCGGGCGTCGTCGCCGCCGTCTCGATGCGTGCAACACGATTTGCGGAGGTCACAGATGATCGACACCTTCGTCACGTTCCACGTCCTGCCCGGCAAGACAGCGGAATCTGAACAGCTGCACCAGCAGCTCCTCGCACGAATCAGCGTACGAATTTGGCGCAGAGCGCGGCGAACGTCGAGGCGAAGCGATATGAGATCTCTCGTCGGATTAGCGTTGATCCTCTGGAGTGCATCAGCGGTTCGCATCGCGGTCACTGCTGCCGAACCGCTGCATTTCGTCTCCGTAACCGCTGGCGCCGATCACGCATGCGCGCTGACGAATCAGGGCGAGGCGTACTGTTGGGGATCGAATGAGTTCGGCCAACTCGGAAATGGATCTTCGGATTCTGTCCCGCATGTGAGACCAGTCCGAGTGAGTGGCGATGTGAAATTCACGAATGTCGTTGCCGGCTTTACGCATACGTGTGGGATCGCGTGCGACGGCGCAGCACTTTGTTGGGGAGCGAACGACTCGGCCCAACTTGGTGACGGCACCGTCAAACCGAGCTTCATTCCGATGCATGTAGCCACTGACATCAGATTCCAGATGATCGGGCCTGGCGGCGGGCACACGTGCGCCGTGAGCGTCGAGGGAATTGGCTACTGTTGGGGAGGTAATTGGCACGGTCAGCTGGGTGTCGGCAATCGGGATGGCGACCCGGCTGCACCCTGTTGCTATCGACGACCGACGCGCATTCACACCGATCTGCGTTTCCGTACAGTGGTCGCGGCTGGCATCAGTTCGTGCGGCGTTGCGGTGGACGGCAAGGCGTACTGCTGGGGATCTCCGCAAGAGGGCCGGCTCGGAACCGGTGCGGCCGATGCCGCGATCAAATGGGGAGACAAGACGGTTCCGACCGCGGTCTCCGGAGACGTGATCTTTGCGACGGTCATCCCACGCGCATGGCATACGTGCGGGCTGTCGTCGACACGCGCTCTGTTCTGTTGGGGAGGCAACATGTTGCAAATAGAGCTAATTCCCAAGCGTGTGACCACGGATAGCGAGTTCAGCACTGTCGCAACGGGCCCTTTCCACGATTGCACGCTCACGGGTGACGGCGTCGCCTACTGCTGGGGCGCGAACACCGACGGCGAACTCGGTGACGGAACAACGCGCGACACGGCAGTTCCTCAAAAAGTCGCGACGACTCGCCGGTTCGTATCGATCGCTGCCGGCGGGAATGCGTTCATCGCGAAGTCCGGCGATGTCAGTACGTGGGGTTTTACGTGCGCCGTAACTGTCGACGACGGCACGGTCCTATGCTGGGGTGACAACCGTCATGGGGCACTTGGCAACGGTTCCACGGACAGAGCGCTGACGCCCACATCAATCTCGAATCCCTGAGAGGCGGTCGCTCAGTTGCGCGAGGCTCGCAGGCATTAACGGATTCGCTTGAGATGCGCCTCTGAGTACAACTCGAACTCTCGTCCAGGTTCCGCGATCTCGAATCGCTCCCTGAATTCATCGTTGCTCAGAATCGTGTACGTTTCACGAGCGCGATAACCGGCCGGAATGTTCTCAATGGCCTCTGTCACGAACACGATCGTCTTCGCGTCGGTCGTCTGTTCTTGCACGTAGGTGTTGACGAAGCCTTCGGTGTGAAATTGACGGAACACGAATCGCTTCCGCGCCCCGTCGTAGCTGATCATGCTCATGTGATGGTGAACCTCACCAGCCTTGTTCTTGTCCTGCGGCGGGTAGGTCGACGTATTCGTTTCCTGAAGAAACCGATCGTTCAGAACGAACTGATACGTCCGCTCCGCCGTACCTTGCCCGGGCTCACCGGCTTGATCGCCTCGCCAGGCGCCCGCGAGGAACCGCAAGGGGCCGAACCGGTCGGTGTTGGACACGCGGTCCTGCGCACCGACTGGTATCGCTAGAACTGCGATGACGAACAGGATGCTGCTGCGCTGGAACATGCGCGGAATTATAGCCGTCCGCCGACGTGGATGTGGGAAGACCTTCGCGTTAGATTCCTGGCCTTCGCGGAACGACACTAGTGGCAAATGCCGGACACGGCGCATTGAGAGCCGTGAGACACATGTTCCCGGCAAAACTGTTGTTGTTGCCGGCCGGCGATTGATCCCAGATGTCCACGCCGCCTCCAGCGGGAATGGTCGACACACTGTTCGATTGTTGAATCGGGGGATTGCCGACGGCGAGGTTTTGACGAACGGCGTTGTTATTGGCCGTGGGAAACACCACGATGCCGTTTGAGTTTCCAATGGCCGTGTTGGCCTCAACGATGTTGTTGTTGCCCATGATCCCGACGCCGAAATCGACGGCCGGGCCGGTCGCGTAGCCGTTACCACTCGTCTCGTTCCACCGGAACGAGTTGTTGTTGCCCTGGATTCATATGCCGCCACACGCGGCGGCGGCCGCGCCGTTCCGAACGGAGACGTTGCTTTCTACGCTGATGCCCGACGAGGTCGGGTTGATGCGAATGCCAGACATGCAGTTTGTCGTCGTCGTGACGCCTTGCACCCAGCCCTTGGCAGTCCCCAAGAACAAAATGCCATCGCCTTGGAATCGCTGGACTACTCCAGGACCGCGGACGCCGACGTTGCTCTGACCATTGGTGCTGATCCCCGTTTCCGTTCCGACGCTCGTCCCCTTGCAGCCGGTCGCCGCATCGTTCGGACCGGTAATCGTGAAGCCGTTCAGGTTCAGCGCGATGTTCGGAGCACCAAACGCGATACACGGGGCGCCGGTGACGTTGCAGGTGACGTCGCCGATCAGACGGGTATTTTCTGACAGCATCAGCGTCCTGACGATGGTCCCACTGATGTCCTCGCCGTGCGCGGAGGTTGCCGACAGCATCAGCGCACTGCCGGCAAGGGCACCAACGACGAAGGCTTTGACAGTCTGCACAACAGCCTCGCTTTCTGCGCGGCCAACAATGGCCGTCATCAACCGGCGACGGCATTCAGGCAACGCGACTCCTTTCCGTTATTTTGCGGAGCATACACCCGTTCGCAGCTGATTCACGGACCAAGTGTATCGATGGAGGCTGCGCGGCGGATCGCGGGTGATCAGCGGCGCCGTTCGACGATCAGCCAAAAAGACGCACCCGCCGCGGTGAGATGGGTCACGCGCTGCTCCTCGATGGTAAGGCGCGCGAGCGTGAGTTGTAGGCGGGGCGTCACGGCGGCCGATTGCTCCATCGCGAGTCGCAGTCCGTGCACTTCCGCCAGCAAACCGGGCAACACGTCGTTTGCAGATCGCGGCTGTCCCGCCTGGGCTCCGGCAAATGCGGTCGCCGCGACGCCAGGCAAACCAACGGCCAATCCAACGACGAACACTGTGAGCGCAATGAGCATGAATCGCATCTGATTCTCCTTCGCCGAAGCGCCTTGCCGCTGTCTCTCAGAACGAGCGGCTGATCCCAAACCGGTCGAATCGAGCTGCCGGTTCGCGAGTGCGCGATGGACCGGCAGCTTCACTTCCGCTTGGATGTTCATGCCGTTCCCGATCTGCACATCTACGCCCGGAGTGACATAGATCCAGTTTCCGTT